>Ga0187893_10002036_pt1 | contig 45832 bp, 40 predicted proteins | sample MA1701074metaG_FD_139574 | JGI IMG/M metagenome (GOLD analysis project Ga0187893, IMG submission 139574) | White microbial mat communities from a basaltic lava cave in the Kipuka Kanohina Cave System on the Island of Hawaii, USA - MA170107-4 metaG ... | reverse complement strand
GCCGCCTCTCGTAAGAACCCAATAATCTGGACCTCTGAAAACCGCTTCTTCATCTCCAATCTCCTTCCAGTTCAGAGATTGGACTCTACATCGTTGTGCTACTCAATCAAGGGGTGGCGTCGACCGTTCAAAACACTGAGGCAGGAATTTAGAGTTGATTTAGAACGAGCTTTTTTGCTAATTCCCCCAACTCCTGAGAGACCAGTTTCCCTTTTTCTTCCAGGATAGTTCTTTGAGCGGTGGCAAAGCTCTGTAACTGTCCCGTCATTGACATAGATATGAATTCCGAAATGGATTGCAGGTTGAGAGTGGTGTGGTCGGCGAGATACTGAGTTGAAAGTTCAGAATGTAAATAGAAGTTCTGGATTTTTTCAGCGTAAGAAATTTGATAAACAGGAACAGAAGCCAGTATTCCCATTATTCCAGCATGCATCCTCGCTGAAATTAGTGAAGAACATTCCGCAATGCGAGTTAGCATCTGCTCTACGTTGTTATTCTCGTAATATCTCAACTCAACGCGGTGCTGCCACTTCTTCGATAGAATCTCATGCAGGTGTTGTGAGATGAGTCTATCTCCGTCACGCTCATCGCTGCAGACACACAGAACCCTAATCTCGATCTCCTTAAACTTCGTGAGCGTGTCCTGCAACATTTGTGACATGGCGGTGCAGTTGGCACTATGGGTAGCTGTACATAGACCCCAAGCCCTTTCCGTAATCACCAACCCGAGGATGGGAGCCCGACCGGCTAATTTCGGAATAGCAGGTGTTTGCTTCCAACAAAGCGCCAAGTCAAATGATAGCTTTGCGTTAATGTGTTGCTTAGCTTCATCAAGCAACATTTGTGATTGAGAATCTCGTACCATGATGCAGTCCATCAGAGAAAGTCCTTTCAAGCACCAGTACTGATCGCGACGGTTATGGAAAGGACCAATGGAGACTCCAAGAGCCAATATTTTCAACTTTTTCCCTCGAAATAGCCTAAGTAGCCGAAGCATTAGGTAGATAAGAAAAAAAGGTTGGATAGTAAAAATAGAGCCCGCGGAAAATATCAACGCGTTACTTTCAAGACTTTTCTTAAACACAGTGAGCCAGAGAAGCCGATTAATACGGGTAATGGGAGTGCTGAAGGGAATCACGTGCATCTTCGCGTCGGAATATTCTGTTGTGCCGCGTTTTGTGCTTATATAGCACGTATCAATCTTGAATGAGTTGTTGAGCCATTGACATACTAAGTTTCGAAAAATATCATCGCCTAGATTTTGGTACCCGTGATACCCCACCACTGTGGCTGTGTGTGGTTTTGGTTCACCGCTAACATTCCAGATCATATTTGCGCTACACCCTGTTTACTGGACTGAGTACGACTCGTGCCATCGTGGTCTCTCAAGTCTCTTTTTACTGTCATGGAATGAGTAGGAATAACTGCTAGGTGTTATAAAGACGGCTGACAATTACTATCAGTCTTCAATATGACTCCATCTTTAGTCTTCCACAAAAGGGTGTGGTCTAAATTGTTCGCAATGTCCGAGAGAAAGATCATTAACGCAAGAGAAGAAATCACTTGCCGCGATATCGCAGTCTCCATACGCTTTAGGGAACAACGTCAGCATAATCGTGATGTATTTGCTGAAGCAGTGATTGAGGTTTACGCCACCTCATGATCGTTCTAAGCAACCCCATGATTCCTTGATGTTGATGCTGTAGAGCAGCCAGATGGCGTTAGCCACCATCATACTGCTGTGGACAACTAGCAGTATCACCGCTACGGCCAATGCTCCGTAATGGGGAATGAATAACGAGCCAAGGATCAACGCGATAAATCCTCCAGCTAGTGAGGTGAACAATAAAAAACGTTCTTGCTCTAAGGCGAGGCTGTGTTGCGAGATTGAAAACCCCAGGCCTGTCAGGCTAACCCAGATACAGAGAGGCAACGCAATCTTCGACATGGTCTCAAAGCGAGCATCCGCGAGAATGTGCGGCAATGCCTGAATGGCTATCCATGCCCCCAAAGCAAGTATCGTAGATCCGACAAAGAGTATGCCAGCATTCTGTGCAAGAGATTGGAGGAGCGTTTTCTGAGATGCGCAGGCTTCCATAATGGATCTGCTTGACAGGCGGATTGCCTGTCCTTGAAACAAGAAGACTGCCATCATCATCTGAAAAGCCAAGCTGTAAGAGGATAACTCCGTAGGGTTATTGTGCGCCAAGATAAGCTGATTGCCGTATGTTAGGAAAGCACTTGCCACTGTGGCCACAGTTATATGTAAGTTTGTTCCGTTTGGATTCTGGTGTGTTGGCGTGACACTTGTGAAAAAGGGTGTGGAGGCGTGGTGAACCCACCAAGATCTAATCTGTAAAAGTATGGAAGCTACCCTTGTGGCCAATAAACACATGCTAATTAACAATATCATCTGAGATGCGGTAGCTGCAGAGTTATAAAACGTCGAAATCAATAGAAGGCCGGCAATCCGCTCACCGAGCACAATTAGATTTTGACGTCTGACGTCGAGTGAGTAGTCAAACCATGCGGCAGGATATAGACCTATAAGACCAGCCCACAGGGACAATCCTATCAAAGAGAGAGCATCATTGAACGTGTCGGTAAAAAACATGGTAAGGCCAAGAAGGGCGACGGAGATTGGCAAGGCCATAAGGATTCGCTGACTTAGATTTGACAGCACCATTTGGTCGATGAGGTCCGTGTGCCCTTGTGCGACTGCATCTCTAACAAAAGTGCGATCGCTTCCTAAGTTAAACAGCGGAACTATGAAGCCTCCGATCGCAAGGCCTAACGCTACCCAGGAAAAACTGTCCGCACCCAGCACTCGAGCCAACAGCAGAACGATAAAGAAGGCCATCAAGGTGGAGGAATAACTCAGCGCAAGATTGATCGGTAATTTATTCATTGTTAAGGCAGTTAATTTTTACACGTTGACATGAATTCCACGTTGAGGGGTCGTAGAACTTTGCCAATCTTAATATAGGTTGGAGAAAAGTCATTTAGAATTGATATTTCTTGTAACTGCGTTATTGTGAATACTCTTTCAGCCCGGGAAGTTCCTCTGTGTCTTGCATTTTTGAACGGAGCGCGTTGGGAGTCTGAATATGTTGCTGCTGCCAGATGTGCTGAAATGCATTGGCTAAGAATCAAGCTGGCTATGGCCCGAAGGCTGTATTGTGATCCTCGGCATCGACGCATTTAACATTAGTACTGGCGGTGGTGTAACTCATCTTGCCGAGCTGCTTGGTGCGGCAGATCCTGTCGCTCATGGGTTTCATCGTGTGATTATTTGGAGTTCAACGCGGACGCTCGAAAAAATAAGTGATCGCGATTGGCTGATAAAAGTCAGCGACCCGCTTTTGGATCAGGGGCTGTTGACACGTGTGTTCTGGAATCGATTTAGGCAACGGCGGTTGGGAAACCAAGCCAATTGCGACGTTATGTTTTTGCCTGGCGGTTCAGATGAAAGCGGCTTTTGGCCCATAATCACTATGAGTCAGAACTTGCTTCCATTTGAATGGCGGGAATTAAAACGATATGGTTTGAGTTCGTACGCGGTCAAGCTTTTATTCTTGCGATGGGCACAGTGTCGAACGTTTAGAAAAGCGGACGGCGTGATCTTCCTTACGAAGTATGCTCGTAATGTGGTCAAAGAAGTAACCGGTGAGTTGCAGGGAGAGTGCCCTATCATTCCTCATGGGATCAATCGCCGTTTCATGAGGTCTCCGCGGGAGCAACGACCGTGTGCAGACTTCACGGAAAGCCGGCCATGTCGAGTGTTGTATGTTTCCATCGTAGATGTTTACAAGCATCAGTGGCATGTCGCTGAGGCAGTAGCGAAACTTAGAGAAGAGGGTATTCCTATAGCCTTGGAACTGGTTGGCCCTCCGGCAAAGGGAATAGATCGGCTTAGGCGTGCAATGAGGCAATTGGATTCGTCAGGCACATTCATAACGTATCGTGGTGCCATTCCTTATAATGAACTCGATGCGGTTTATGCTGAAGCTGATATTTGTGTTTTTGCATCAAGCTGCGAAAATATGCCAAATATTTTACTGGAAGGCATGGCGGCGGGCCTACCTATGGCCTGTTCTCAGGCGGGCCCGATGCCCGAGGTATTAAATGGCGCCGGAGTGTACTTTGATCCGGAAGATGCAAGAAGTATTGCTCTTGCGATCCGAGAACTGATCAGCTCTCAAGATATGAGAATACAGTTAGCGCAGGCGGCATTTATTCGCGCGCAATCATATTCGTGGAAGAGGTGTGCGAATGATACGTTTGGGTTCTTCGCACGAATCGCCCGTGGAGCACATTCTAATCCTGTGATTTGAATCCTGGTGACGATTGGCATTATAAAGTGTTGTTAGCGGATGCCAGGCAATTATCCTACGGAACTTCCTTCTCACGCGATTCAGTGACAGGGGCGATTGATTGAGCGCCGTCACAAGTTCTGTGGATCATTAATTGGTTACCCTTATAGATACGCGATGATGCGATGAAAGCTTTGGTTGGTGGTCAATGGACTGAGGGGTTTCTCGACTATCACCGGCAACCTGAGGACTGCCGTATCCAGGTATTAGCCTGCCTTACCTTGACAAAAATTGAGGATTTGTACTTTGTTCGATCAGGGAGTGTCAGGCTAGTATGGAATTACATAAAAGAAATTGGCCTTCGAAGTGTATACAGGAAAATTCGTTCCCGTCGAGAAGAGCGTTTCCGCAACGAGAAGTTCTTGTCCGTCGGGCTGGGAAAAATTATCGATCTCGGAAACCACTTGGGAGTTAGAGTAAATGATCTCATCCTTTTCATTGCGCCGTCTCACCCAATGTGTGCAGAGCGCTTTGCATTGCCCACCGAGCTGATACGTACTATTGATGTACCTCTGCCGGTTGAGATTCAGGATGGAACAATTATTCACTCTCAATCATCTGCGGTGCTTCCTGCTTGTTTACAGGAACTGGCCGGATGGAACACTTTCTCGGGAAATCCCCTGCCGAAGATGCAGGCCGTGTTCGATGATGCACTAGCGATACTTATGGATCCATCGGCATGGTCAAAGACCCAGAGACTTTCTGTGGACGCAAGTGTTTCGTCGATGGAGCGCCGAGTTATGAAACGCCTTGGAGGGTATCAGCGTAAACAAGGAGTTCTCTTCGGGTACGGCAACTATGCTAAGGTCGTTGTACTTCCGAACGTCGCACCCTATGTCGAGATCTCATGCATCCATGAGATCGATCCTTTACAAATCCCGATCAGAGAAAAGGAGGGTGTAACTTGGGATACTGCAAGTGACCTAAGGCCTGCTGAGCAGTACGACGCGTACTTCATCGCTGGGTTCCATCATTCGCATGCACCATTAGCTATCAAAGCACTGAGGCAAGATGCGTGTGTCGTGGTCGAAAAGCCCCTGGCAGTTGATAACGATCAGTTGTCTGAACTGCTGAATGCCATGACGCTCAGCGATGGTGCTCTCTATTGTGGCTTTCATAAACGATATCAAATGCTGAACCAGCATGCGTACTGCGATCTAGGCCTGCGTCCTGGAGAGCCTGTGTCGTATCATTGCATCGTGTATGAGGTGCCGCTACCTGTTCGGCATTGGTACCGATGGCCCAACTCGAGAAGTCGGCTCGTTTCGAACGGTTGTCACTGGATCGATCACTTCCTTTTTCTTAATAATTATTGTGAAGTGTCGCGAGCTGATCTATTTTTGGCTGGAGAGGGTACCATCAATTGCTCGATGGAGTTGACTAACGGAGCATGTTTTACCATGGTACTTACTGATCAAGGTAGCGAAAGGATCGGAGTGCAAGACTACATCGAGCTTCGCGCCAATGGCGTCACAGCTTGTATCAGAAATGGGACGACGTATGAGGCAGAATCCAAAGACCGAATTCTCCGGAGGAGAACAATAAACAAGATGGATAGCTATCGCCGCATGTATCGTTCGATAGGACAAAAGATAGCGCAAGGGTTACCCGGCGACACGATTGAATCGGTGAGGGTCTCGACCCTTGCCGTACTCAACCTGGAGCAACAACTGAGCGCTATTGTCGAGAAAGGGAATGTTGCTTGGGTTTAGGTGTAGGGAGCTTACTTTTCACAGCCAGGTGATGCTGATAAGGGTACCATGAGGCAAATTCTTCAGGGTTTAAGGACCGGAGCAACGGAATTGATAGAGATTCCTAGCCCCCGCTGCCTCCCTGGACATCTATTGATCCAATCGTCTTCTACTTTGGTCTCTTCCGGCACTGAGCGCATGTTGGTTGAATTCGGTAAAGCGAATGTGTTCGAGAAAGCTCGCCAGCAGCCTGAAAAGGTTCGAATGGTATTGGACAAGGTCAAGGCGGACGGAATACTCCCCACGCTCGCAGCGGTCCGGAATAAGCTGGATCAACCGCTGCCGATGGGGTATTGCAACGTGGGGATGGTGCTTGAGATCGGGCAGGGAGTGACCGGCTTTTCAGTTGGGGACCGAGTGGCGTCGAACGGCAAGCATGCGGAAATTGTCTGTGTCCCGAAAAACCTCTGTGCGAGAGTTCCGGACTCTGTGAGCGACGATGCCGCATCGTTCACTGTGATCGGTGCTATTGGGTTGCAGGGCATTCGGCTGATTCAGCCCAGCCTGGGTGAGGCTGTCGTGGTCACCGGACTCGGATTGATCGGATTGATGACGGTTCAGCTGTTGAGGTCTCATGGGTGTCGAGTCCTGGGGTTGGACTATGACGGAAGCAAGATCGCACTCGCGCAGAAACTTGGAGCAGAAACGGTTGATCTCAATCAGAACCCCGATTCCGTGGGGGCAGCCATGGCCTTCTCCCGCGGTCGAGGTGTGGATGCAGTCATCATCACTGCGTCTACGAAGAGCAACGAGCCTGTTCATCAAGCGGCACACATGTGCCGGAAGCGCGGACGAATCGTCCTCGTCGGTGTCACAGGGTTAGAACTTTCTCGTGCCGACTTCTATGAAAAAGAATTGACGTTCCAAGTATCCTGCTCTTATGGGCCGGGACGCTACGATAGCTCATACGAGGACCACGGCCACGATTATCCGCTTGGCTTCGTCCGCTGGACGGAGCAACGTAATTTTGAGGCGGTTCTCGACATGTTGGCAGACGGCCGTCTCCAGACGGACTTGCTCATCTCGCATCGTATTCCGTTTGAACAGGCTACAACCGCCTATGACATTATATCCAGCCGAGCCCCGTCGCTCGGAATTGTCTTACAATATCCGAAACCAGATGACTTTGCCCATAAGAGATTGCTGAGCAGAACGATCAGGTGTTCGGAGGAGTCGATCGAGGTGGGTCATTCAGCCACCTCACCGGTCATGGGCTGTATTGGTGCCGGTAACTATGCGACGCAAGTGCTTCTGCCGGCGTTCAAACGCGCCGGGGTCATTTTTAAGGTCGTTGCCAGTAGCACTGGTGTGAGCGCCGCTCACGCGGGACGCAAGTTCGGCTTTTCGGAGATCACCAGCGACAACAAGAGTGTGATCGAATCATCAGATATCAACACCGTCATAATTGCAACCCGACATGACAGTCATGCAAAGCTTACCGCTGAAGCTCTGAAAGCCGGCAAACATGTATTTGTTGAAAAGCCGTTGGCCATCACTAGGGAAGAGCTGAAAGCGGTCGCTGATCTCTATGAGCAATGCATCGAGAAGCGGGATCCTCCACCACTCTTGATGGTTGGGTTCAATCGTCGTTTTGCTCCACAGGTTCGACGGGTGAAAGAGTTGGTTGCCGGAATCACGGAGCCCAAGACGTTTGTCATGACCGTCAATGCCGGCCACATTCCCGGTGAACACTGGACTCAGGACCGAATGATCGGAGGGGGGCGGATTATCGGTGAAGGGTGCCATTTTGTGGATCTTCTTCGTTTTCTGGCAGGGTCACCGATTATTGCGGTCCAGGCTATGGTAATGGGCAAATCGTCAGGATCTCTTGCCAGAGAAGACAACGTGACTGTCACTTTAGAGTTCAGAGATGGATCAATTGGGACCATACATTATTTTGGAAATGGGCATAAATCGTTCCCAAAAGAACGGTTGGAAGTGTTTTGCGCAGGGAAGGTGCTGCAACTGGATAACTTCCGCAAGCTTCGTGGCTACGGCTGGTCCGCGTTTCGGAAAATGGATCTCTGGAGTCAAGACAAAGGAAATACCGCATGCGTTGACGCATTCGTGAGCGCGATTCGCCGCGGCGAATGCTCGCCGATTCCCTGGCATGAACTTGTTGAGGTGACTCAAGTTACCTTCGACATCATGGATTCGCTGAGATAAGCGTTGTCTCGCATGAATCGACTGTCTTTCTACGCCAGGACGCTGGTTCATCTCCGCCCTTCACAGGTTGGTTACCTTCTTCAGCGACGAATCCTTCCGCGGTTTCAATCAATGACTAAGACTGTTGATGTCAGTCTTCGTCCGGGGACTTCGATGGTTCCTGGAGTCTGTGTATCTGCCTGTAGAGAAGGCGATTCCCATCTGTGCTTTCTAGGAAAGTCGAAGCCGTTTAATCCGGGAACTGGAGATTGGACCTCCAAAGAGATGCCAAAGTTGTGGCGCTACAACCTTCACTATTTTGACTATTTGCATGATCCGCAGCGCTCTTTTGAAAATAAGCGCCTTCTCATTACGGATTGGATCCAGCGCAATCCGCTCGAGACTGAAGATGCGTGGGAACCCTATACGGTCTCGCTCAGGGTCGTGAACTGGATAAAATTCTTCCTATCATGTGGCACGCCCTGTTCTGGCATGGAGGATGGTAAGACGAGTTCTGATCATCTCCCTGAACAGGTATTCCGGCTCGAGTGGATGGAAAGTCTGTATCGACAGGCGCTGTGGTTGGAACAGAACATTGAGTATCACCTCTTGGCGAATCATTACCTCAAAAATGGTGTGGCGTTGTTCTTTGTCGGCATATATTTCGAGGGAGCGGATGCAGACCGGTGGATCCAGAAAGGCCAGCAGATATTGCAAGAAGAATTGAAGGAACAGTTTCTCCCCGATGGCGGGCATTTTGAGCGAAGCCCTATGTATCACTCGATTTGTCTGGTCGATTATCTCGACGTATTGAATCTTGCCCGGAACTCAGGTGCGGTAATTTCACGTGACGTAACGGACACATTTACAAGCAAGGTCACTGCTGCGCTTAATTTCTTGAGGGGCATCTGTTTGCCGGACGGCACATTTCCCCTGTTCAACGATTCGGCCTTCGGCATCGCTCCAACTCCTGACCAGATCTTTGACTATGCTGACAGGATAATCGGGTACAAGGCTTCAAGTTCGACAGCAGATATGACGTTACATGCCTTTTCGGCGACAGGCTACTATGTCTGCCGTCAGGGGAACGATATGCTCATTGTTGACTGTGGGCCGATCGGTCCCGACTATCAGCCCGGGCATGCCCATAGCGACACGCTCAGTTATGAGTTAGCGATAGATGGACGACGAGTTATTGTCGACAGCGGGGTGTATGACTACGAACCGAATCTCGAACGGGCGTATGCACGAAGTACGAGAGCTCATAACACGGTGATGGTCGACGGAGAGGAACAATCCGAGGTATGGGGAGTGTTTCGTGTGGCACGGCGGGCTAAGCCGCTTCGCGCTCATATCGCAGCAACCGGACACGAGTCGGCCTTGTTCGAAGGCGCTCATGACGGATATAGGAGATTGAATGGAAAGCCGATCCATACAAGACGAATTGTTTATGATGAACGGGGGAGTTGGGTCATTACAGATACAGTTAAAGGGCGAGGAACACATCGAATGGAAAGTTTTGTTCATATTCATCCTGATTTCACAATCGCCAAATCTGGGACAGGCTGTTTCAGGATAGAGCGAGACGAGGAGGTCGTGGCCACGATCGAAGCGATGAGCACCTGCCGGACGGAGATTGAGCAGGGATGTTATTTTTCTGAGTTTGGTTTGAGGCAAGAGAACCTTGTGATAGCTTTTTCTTGTTCCGGAGAAATCCCGCTCCAACTGAGTTATCGAATCCAGAGAGCGACATCCCGGCAAACCGATCCCGCAAGACCATGCGAATTCTCTTCTTGTCACATTATTTCCCTCCCGAAGTGAATGCCCCTGCAACCAGAACATATGAACATTGTAGGCAGTGGGTGAAGGATGGGCACACGGTCACGGTCGTGACCTGCGCGCCCAATCATCCGCAGGGAAAGGTCTATGACGGGTATCGCAATCGATTGTATCAACACGAAACAAAGGACGGAATCAAAGTTGTTCGGGTTTGGGCGTTCGTCACAGCGAATGAAGGATTTTTAAAAAGGACGTTGAATTACATCTCGTACATGTATGCTGCGATTATTGCGTCTCTCTTTCTGCCGAAAGCTGATGTTGTCCTCTCGACCTCTCCTCAATTCTTCAATGGGCTCGCGGGATACTTTGTTAGCAGGTTGATGGGAATCCCGTGGGTGTTGGAGATCCGCGACCTTTGGCCGGAATCGATCGTCGCCGTAGGTGCCATCAAGAATCCTGCAATCATCAAAATGCTGGAATGGGTGGAACGATTCGCGTACCGAAAAGCCGATCGGATTGTGCCGGTAACGGACTCCTTCAAGACCTATATCTTGAACAAGGGAATCGAAGCCGGGAAAGTCGTCGTCGTGAAGAACGGCGTCGATCTGGCCCAGTATGCTCCGCTCGACGGGGCAAGTTCTGTTGCCCAAGAACTTGGGATCAAGGGACGGTTTGTCGTTTCGTATTTCGGCACTCATGGAATGGCGCATCATCTTGAGACGATCCTCCACGCAGCACGCCAATTGAGCAGTGTGACAAACATTCTCTTTCTGATGGTCGGAGACGGGGCTGAACGGAAGGCGCTCGTCCGAATGCGAGACGAGATGGCGCTCGACAATGTCATGATGCTGGATCAGCAACCAAAGCACCGGATGCGCGAGTTCTGGGCGTTGTCCGACGTCAGCCTCGTGTTGCTCAAAAAGTCCGATTTGTTTAAGACGGTCATACCCTCAAAAATCTTTGAAAGTCTAGCAATGAGAAAGCCGATTATTCTCGGGGTAGAGGGAGAAACTGCAGATCTTCTCCAAACGGCCCAAGCCGGTATGTGCATCGAGCCCGAGCATGCCGATGAATTGGCGGCCGGTGTGTTGGAACTGTCTCAACGTCCTGAATTGTGCCAGCAGCTGGGAAGAAACGGGCGAAAATTCGTTCTCCGTCATTTCGATCGCATTGAACTTGCCAGAAAACTTGCGTCTGTTCTTGAAGCTGTTTCTCACAAGCCGTCGATCGAAACTACAGATGACTCATATGAGCAAGCGGCATGAGAAGATCTGCCTGAGACTATATGATGCACAAGTTGCCACGTAAGGTGATAGACGCAGCTGGTAGACGCCCGAAAGGCAATACGACAGGAAGGACGCTTTTTGCCTTGCCATACTCTGGGTGCCGGGAAAGTTTTACCGCCTGGTCCATGCGTTATGCCTACATAATTGAACACCGCTGCATGAATCTGCACACGATCATTTTCGGAAATGTCTTTGGTCTTGCCAAGTTTTCAGCTACATAGAATGTGCGAGTGATGGCCCGAGATTTGCTCAGCAATACGCCATTCATAGTGTCCCTAATGTACCAACCTCTAGCAGGAGTAGTGTTATGCCGATGATGAAGCGATTGTTTTTCAGGAGAGTTCTACTGCCGGCGATTGCGCTGTGTTCATTGGTCGTCCCTGTGAACGGTGCACATGCTGCCCTGGTGACCTATTCGTTCACCGGGAATCTAAATCCCACCCTGGATCCCCTTGGCTTGGTCCCGGTTTCAGGATCATTTCAATTTGACAATACGACCAGCGGTAGTGGTGGCGCATACAATGGCGCAGTGACGGGCTTCACCCTGAATTTTGGAGGACTCTACTCTTCATCCTTCAAGTCAGGTGCAAACGCCGTGACGATTTCTCAGAACATGCCGCTGGGGAATGGCATTGTCGATCGATGGGCTCTGGTGTCTGCCGCTTCTGGACCCAATCTGCATGGCTACACGCCATTCAGTTTTGATCTTAGGTTCGACCACAAGGGTGGGGGGTTATTTGGTGATACAAGCCTTCAAGATCCACCAAGCTTGAGCAGTTTAACGACGGGAAAATGGCGGCTTTTTTTTGAAGATTCTGAAGGTAATCCAGCTGTGTATCTTGGATCGATAGCGAGTCTGACGGCCGTGCCCTTGCCGGCGGCAGTGTTGCTGTTCGGTGCAGGCCTGATCTCATTGGTTGGTTTAGGTGCGGGAGGTCTGAGAAATCTCCGAAGAACCCAGGCGTAATTGAAACACTGTTTGTGAAAGGGAGGGCTTGATACCTCAACGAGGTATCAAGCCTGTTCTTTCTCTTGAATGGAGCGATAGGTAGAAAGTGCCGTAGATAGAAGATTTCGCCCCGCGCTTCAGGCCAGACGTTGCTCGCTCGGTTCATTCCCAATCATTGTTTGAGTGGCCTTCTCTTATGACCAGTACACGGTTCCTTCTCTTCATATCTACCCTGGTCGCGGCGTTATTAGGCTACATGTATGCGGACAGCCTTGTCTTTTTATTCAATCACTGGTTAGGGAGCGATGATTATAGCCACGGCATCTTTGTGCCTGTAATCAGTGGGTTCTTAATATGGCAATCCCGACATCGTTTTTTGCAAATGCCGAGGGAGTACTCGTGGTGGGGTCTTGCGGTCATCGCAGTGGGTCTCCTGCTCTATGTGGTTGGTGAGTTGTCCACGCTCTATGTTGTCCTCCATCTCTCCTTGTGGACGGTGATCGTTGGATTGGCGATTGCGCTGATCGGAATGAGGGGTGCCAAGGCGATCGGATTTCCACTCGGCTATCTCTTGACTGCGATCCCCTTGCCCGTATTTTTCTACGCGAGTTTATCGAACCAGCTTCAACTGTGGTCTTCATCCCTGGGAGTCGGTTGCCTGCAATTGATCGGGGTGATGGCGTTTCGCGAAGGCAATGTCATCGATCTGGGGCCGGTTCAACTCCAAGTGGTGGAAGCCTGTAGCGGTATTCGCTACCTACTGCCCCTGACTTCTCTGGCGCTGCTCTGTGCCTACCTGTTCAAGGACAGGATGTGGAAGCGAGTCGTGCTGGTCTTTTCTGCAATTCCGATCTCGATCTTCATCAATGGTTTTCGTATCGGCATGATCGGAGTTCTGGTCGAGCTTTATGGGCAAGGAGCTGCCGAAGGGTTTTATCACCTGTTTGAGGGGTGGGTCATTTTCATGGCGAGTTTTGGGCTGCTGATTGCCGAGATGAGGTTGTTGGGACGAATAGGGACGGCTATCCCCCAGAGGTCTCTTCGTGAACAATTCACCTGGAGAGATCAGGGACAAGATACAAGCCACCAGCCAAGCCTCAACCTGCCGATCCGTCGCCTATTCGCTCCAGGGCCCGCCTATCTGTGCAGTATCGCTCTGCTTGCGCCTTTCACCCTGCTGTCGACGGCGTTTGCGGATCGTGAAGAAGCTCCGCCATCACGCGCGTCCTTTGTCGACTTCCCGATGGAAGTCGGTACGTGGCGAGGAGCCCGCTTCGCTCTGGAAAAGCGATACATCGATGCCCTTCGGTTCGATGATTACGTCCTTGCCGACTACCGTTCCGACAAGGACCCTCAGATGAATTTCTATGCCGCGTACTATCGTTCACAAAGGAAAGGACAATCGGCACATTCGCCTCAAAGTTGTCTGCCCGGTGGGGGATGGGAGATTGCGTCCTTGACACGCACGGAGTTGCCGTCGTCACCGTCGATGGGGCAGCCGGTCCTGGTCAATCGCGCCGTGATTCAGAAGGGTGATCAGAAGCAGATCGTCCTCTACTGGTTTAAACAGCGCGATCGACAGATCGCGGACGAGTATCAGGTGAAGTTGTATTTGTTGTGGGATGCCTTTATTCGGCAAAGGACCGATGGCGCCCTCATCAGATTGGCCTCGCTTGTGGGTCCTGGTGAATCTGAGGCGGCAGTCGACCAACGTCTTCGAGCATTTGCGGTTGAAATCGGGCAAGAGCTGAACCGGTTTGTGCCGGATTGACCGGCGGCGACCAAGACATGCGAGCGTCTCTATGATGAACGAATTGTTCTTCAGTTCCATGACGGCGTTGCTTCTGTGCATGGCACTGATCCCTCCGTTACGGCTGGCGGCAGAACGATTTCAGGTCATGGATCTACCGGGAGGGCGCAAAGTCCACGAGCATCCGATCCCACGCGTCGGCGGGCTTGCCTTTGCCGCCGGGGCCTGTGCTTCAATCGCCTGGTGGAGTGCGAAAGATGCCACTACGCTCTCGGTTCTGGTCGGATGCGTGATTATTGTGGCATTCGGAGTCTGGGACGATCGTGTCGACCTGAGTTATCGGGCCAAACTGGTGGGGCAGATACTCGCGGCCATGGCGGTCGTCATCGGCGGTGGTATTTGGTTTACGACGCTTCCCTTCTTGCCTGACGTTGAAGTGCCGGCATGGGTCGGCGCTCTCGTGACCATTGTATTTCTTGTCGGAGTCTCGAATGCGGTGAATCTGACCGATGGATTGGACGGACTGGCCGGCGGCTTATCGTTCTTGACGCTGTCGGGAATCGCCTATCTGGCCTTTCTCGCGAATGACTCGGTGGTTCTCACGCTCACGGTTCCCTTTCTCGGAGCGCTTCTGGGTTTCTTGCGGTACAACACCTATCCGGCACGAATATTCATGGGTGACGGCGGCAGTCAACTCTTGGGTTTCATGATGGGTGTGCTCGCCGTCCTGTTGACCGATTCGTCACGTGGGCCATTCAGTCCGAGTCTCGCGCTATTCCTATTGGGGCTGCCGTTTCTAGACACACTCGGTGTCACCGGTCAGCGATTGGCTGAGGGGCGCTCTCCATTCGTCGGCGACCGCGCGCATATCCACCATAAATTGCTGCGGGCCGGACTGACTCACTATGAGGCTGTGACCGCGATCTACCTGATCCAGGCAAGCATGCTAGGCGTGGCCTATCTCCTCAGATGGCAGTCAGACACGTTGATCCTGCCGCTCTATCTTGTCCTGGCGATTTCGGTGCTGTTGCTCTTTATAGCGGCAGGACGAGGACTTCTTCCTAGTCCGGCATCTCGAGACGGCCTATTTGTGTCGAACGTCGCCGTGACACGGATAGTAAATGGACCGTTGTTGACGGATATGCCCATCCAGTTTCTGGCCGTCGCCGTTCCGTTTTTTTTGATCGCGCTGGTCTTTCTTCCCTCGAACGTACCAAGTGATGTGGGATACCTTTCGATCGCTCTGTTTGTTGTGGTCTTGCTGGGCATCTCGACACAGGTCGCACCATACTTTGTGCGCGGCGGACTTTATGTGGGAACGACGTTTCTGCTTTATGTCTGTGAGGGATCGCGATCCTCGTCCGTATCTGCCGTCGCGATGGCCCACAATGCATTTTTTGTGGTGGTCGCCATCATGGTCCTCTTGAGTCTTCGGTTTAACGAACAGAACCGCTTTCAGACCACCCCGCTCGATTATCTGATGGTGTTCTTGGCGATCACATTCCCGCTGCTCCCGGAAGTGAATGCAGATATATCGCATCTGGGCGTCTTTGCGGCCAAGCTACTCGTGCTCTTTTTTTCCTTTGAACTGCTCCTCCACGCGTTTTCTCATCGTGTCCGTCAATTGGGACTGGTTTCGCTCTGGATCCTCTTCGGACTCGGAATTCGGATTTTGTTGTAGCGAACCCAGTTACGTAATAACCTAGGTCCATGACAACGCCTTTCATACAGTACAGATGGGGATGGACTTTCGGCATGCGTGTAAAAATCGGGATCGTTCTTCTGTCGGCGATCGCATGGACTGCGTGTGGTGGCCCCGAGGAGAGAAAGGCAAAGTACTTTGCTCGTGCCAATGAGTACATTGAAGCGGCCAACTATCCCAAGGCTCGAGTCGCCCTGAGAAATGTGCTGAAGATAGACCCCAAGGATGCGGATGCCTATGTCCTCTTTGCTCACGTTGAGGAGAAGGAAAAGAACTGGCGCAACGCCGTCCAACTCTATCAGGAAGCCGTCAGATTGGTTCCCGATCACTCCGCCGCGCTGATCACGCTCGGCAAGTACTATCTCGAAGCCCGTCTGACCGATCATGTGGTGGACGTGGCCGACACGGTGCTGAAAAACGATCCGCACCAGCCGCAGGCCAATGCGCTCAAGATTGCCGCACAGGCCGTGACAGAAGAAGCCATTCCCCCGGCTATTCCAAAGGCGGAAGCGCTGGCGAGGGAGTTTCCGACAGAACCGGACGTCGCCATCTTGCTGGCTACATTATACAGTCAGCAGCGGCGGTATCGTGATGCAGAGAGCACACTTAGAAGAGCTCTGGAAGCTCACCCGAGAAACCTCGATCTTCTGAATAACTTGAACGCAGTGTTGACGGGAGCGAAAGATTGGCTTGGTGCCGAGGCAGTCATTCGTCGGATGATCGAAGCTGAACCTAAATCTTTGGATCATCGACTAAGGCTTGTCCGCTTCAATGTGGGCCAGGGCGCATACGAGAAAGCGGAATCGGTCCTACGCGAGGCGATAACTCTGGATCCGGACAGTGAACAACGCCGTCTGGTGCTGGCCGACTTCTTTGTGAATCGAAAGGATGTTCTTTCCGCCGAGCGGGTACTCCTCGAGGCTGCCGCACATCTGCCGTATTCAAACCAAATTCAACTCGGACTCGCGGCACTCTATAAAAGGAGCGGGCAGGACGCAAAAGCACGAGAGCGCTATTCCGCGTTGGTCGAAGAATACAAGGGGAAGCCCGCCAGTCTGGAAGCCAAGGTGAAACTGGCAGAGATGGATCTCCTGGCAGGAAAGGAAGTCGAAGCCGAACGTCAAGTGGAGGAGGTATTAAAAGACAATCCTCGTTCGTCCGATGGGCTGATCCTATCAGGCCGAATGGCTTTGGCCAGACGGAATGGGAAGGACGCCGTACAGGCGTTTCGTACGGTCTTGCATGATCAGCCTGAGCTGGCGACGGTTCAGTATCTGCTTGGTCAGGCCCATCAGCTGACCGGTGAAACCAACCTTGCAAAGGAAAGCTTTGAGCGGGCGGTTGCGTTGTATCCCGACCAGGTGGATGCCAAACGATCCCTTGCCGTGTTGGAAAGCAAAAGCGGGCGTTACCAACAGGCTCGTGCACGGCTCGACGAACTGCTGAAACAACGACCGGATGATGTGGCCGCTCTTGACATGTTGATGACGCTGGATCTGGCAACGAAGAACTGGCAGGGAGCTGAACAGACCTTGCTGCGGATCCGTCAGATACCGACCAATTACGTGGCATTGATGGCTGAAGGGCGATTTTATGAGGGGCAGCGTCGTGTGGAGGAAGCTCGGAGCGCCTATGAGCGTGCTGTGGTGGCGGCACCAAACGAGCCGGAACCGTTGCTGTCTCTTGTGAGGCTTGAAGTGGCTCAAGGTCAGACCACTCGAGCGAAAACCCGCTTGGAATCGATTTTAGCCTCCCGTCCAAACCATCCATTCGCCCATGGGTTACTCGGAGAGGTCTTGTCCATCACGAAAGAACAGGAAGCCGCAGCTGTACAGTTTCGCGAAGCTGTGAAATTGAATCCGAAATGGATCACGCCGTGGCTAAGCTGGGCTTCATTGTCCTTGGGGCAGAAAATGCCTGATGTAGCCGTGCAAGTTCTCGAAAACGGTCTGAAAGCCAATCCTGACAGTGAAGAGTTATACATGCTGTTGGCATCCGCTCATTCGGACAAAGGACAGACTGACTCCGCCATGGCCGCGTATGAGTCGGCGTTGCGTGTGAATCCTCGCAACGTGCTTGCGGCGAATAACCTGGCCGTCTTGCTCGTTGAGCGCAAAGGCGATCCATCAAGCCTCCACAGGGCCTTCGCGCTGAGTCGAGATTTTGAAAAAGAAGCACCGCACCCGCTATTCATCGATACGCTCGGTTGGGTGCGATTCAAGATGGGGCAACAGGAAGAAGCGATTCGTTTGATGAAGCAGGCCGTTGACAAGTCTCCGGAAATGTCCGTGCTGAATTATCATCTTGGGGTAGCATTCTTTCAGTCCGGAAAGCAGGCGGAAGCCCGTACCTACCTTTCAAAAGCCCTCAAGAGTCCGGATCAGTTCGAAGGACGGCGAGAGGCGGAACAGATCCTCGCGCAGATAAGAGGATAAGGAGAGTCCATGTCTCGTTCTATTCGATTGGTGGTGAGGGGGATGCTTGTGGCAATGATCGTCACGGTAGCCGGGTTGCCTGTTCAAGTTCAAGCCGGCGATGCGATGACAGCTCCATCGACATCGCAGGTTGATCCGGGATACCGCCTAGGTGCCGAGGATGTCATGCTGGTGTCGGTGTGGAAGGATGAACAGCTGACACGAGAAGTCGTCGTCCGTCCGGACGGGATGTTTTCGTTTCCTCTCGTCGGTGATATCCAGGCTGAAGATCGGACGGTCGATGACATCCGTGCCGACCTGGTGAGGCGGTTGACGAAGTATATTCCGAATCCGAATGTATCCGTGGCGGTCACGAAAGTCGTCAGTTACAAGGTCTACGTTGTCGGGCGGGTGAATAAGCCGGGGGAATACTTGATCGGCCATTACACCGACGTGCTTCAGGCGTTGAGCCTTGCCGGTGGATTAACTCCGTTTGCCGCCGAAAATGATATTCGGGTCATGCGCCGGATACGAGGAGAGCAACATGCCATTCTCTTTCGTTACGGCGATCTTCGCAAAGGCAAGGACCTGGAGCAAAATATCATGCTCCAGCGCGGTGACGTCGTCATGGTGCCCTGACCGTCGCAGTGTCCATGCAATCGCGCTGCAAGGGGAGAAGACGTGTTTGGAATGGAGGGGGGCCTACCCGCATCATACTTGTGGCCGCGATCGTTTCATCCGGCCTGGTCCCGGGGGGCGAAGCGGCCGAATGGTCGCTCTCGCCGTCTGTCGGCGTCAAAGGGGTCTATAACAGCAACTTACTGTTGACCCCGTTGCCTCACGATGACACCTATGGATACTGGGTCACACCGGCCACAGAGTTTGCCGGAAAAACTGAGCGGTTGGATGTCAGCAGCCGCGTTGCAGCGGATTTCGTCGGATATTTTGGTGGAGAGGACAGGCAGTTTACGAATGTCCATGCCCCTTTGTCGGTGCAGTATCGGACAGAACAAGATCTCTTCGGCTTCACCGGTGGGTTCACCCGTGACAATACACTGCTCAGCGAGTTACAGGCGACGGGAGTCGTTCTGCAGTTCACGCAACGCAATCAGTGGGCCGCGAATCCTACGTGGACCAGAAGGTTGACGGAAAAACTCTCTGTTCAATCGAGCGTGCAGTTTTCCGACACGACGTATGAAAGTGAGAGATTGGCCGACTACCGGTTGATGGGGGGATCAGGAGGGTTTCTCTATCAACTCACTGAACGAGATCAAATTCAACTGTCCGGGTCGTATGTGGATTTCCGAACTACCAACTCTCCATCTCTGTTTCAAGCGCATTTTCCCGGAATCAATATGAGCCTAACGCATGCCTTTGCAGAATCGCTCAAGGGAACCATCTACGGCGGCCCGAGGTTTTTGTCCTCCACTTCCCAGACTGCGATCGGCGATATCACGGCTCGAGAGACGGTGTGGTTGGCTGGGGCGAGTGTGACGAAGAACTTCGAGAGGGCTTCGCTGCAAGCGTCCTTCGCTCGGGATCTCGTTCCCAGCGGGCTTGGATTACTCATCCAGACCAACCGAGGCGAAGTATCGGGTTCGTACGAAATCTCTGAAACCGTGGCCTGTTCCCTCAATGTGGTCGGAGTGCTTACGTCGGGAAAGACGAGAGCGGCCGTCGGTGGAGTGTTTCCGGATAGCAGCTATGTCAGTGTCACGCCAAAATTGTCATGGAGAGTTTTCGAGTGGTGGCAAGCGGAGGTGTCCTACATGTACCGATGGCGGGAGATCGATACTTCCGCAGATTCAGCGCAATCCCATGCCACGATGTTCATGGTGACCTATTCTCCCTCCAAATGGGCATTCTCTAACTGAAAAACGATGGCGACTACACAGATTTCAGCACAATCTTCGGAGCAGGCTAAGAGTCTCAAAGACTATGTCGCGTCCTTTCAACGACGCAGGAAGCTCATGATCTCAACGAGTGTCGGACTATTGAGCGTCACTCTTGCACTGGCCTTTCTGTGGCCTCCGACCTACAAATCCACGGCGACCATTCTGATCGAGGAGCAGGAGATTCCATCCGATCTTGTGCGATCGACCATCACAAGTTATGCCGACCAGCGCATCGAGACCATCAAGCAACAAGTAATGAGCCGAACCACCCTGTGGAAGGTGGTGGAGCAATTTAATCTGTATGAAGATCTCCGGAAGAATAGTCCGGCAGAGGAGATCGTGAGGCGCTTCATCAAAGACATAGAAGTGGAAGTAATCAGTGCCGACGTCGTGGACAAACGCACGCAGCATGCGACCAAAGCCACTATTGCCTTTACGGTGACGTATCAAAACCGAGTCCCTGAATTAGCTCAGAAGGTGGCGAACGAGCTCACCAGTCTGTTCTTGGGTGAAAATTTGAAGAGTCGCGAGCGCCAAGCGCAGGAAGCCTCGTCGTTCCTTCAGCAGGAAGCGGATAATCTGTCCAAGCATATCGGTGAGATCGATGAAAAGATCGCGTCGTTCAAACAGCGGGCCAGCGGGGCGCTCCCCGAGTTGATGCCATTGAATCAACAATTGATGAACCAAGCTGAACGTGAGCTGATGGACGTCGATCAGCAGATGCGAAGCCTCGAGGAACGGAAAACCTATCTTGAGGGAGAATTGGCGACAATCAAGCCGAATACTCCGATCGTGTCTGTCACGGGAGAGCGTATTTTGGATTCAGCAGATCGCCTGCGCGCGCTGCGCGCCGAGTATGCGGGTGCTGCGGCCAACCTCTCGTCCGACCATCCGGATATCATCAAGATGAAGCAGGAGATGGAAGCTCTTGAGAAGGAGACGGGTCAGCTCCCCGATGAGGCAGAAACCATAAAGCGGCTCACCGATGCGCGCGCCGTGTTAGCGGCGGATTTTGAGCGATTAGGGCAGGAGCATCCCGATATCATACAGTTACGGCGGAAGGTTACTGGGCTCGAAGAAGAAGTGCAGCGCGTCAAAGCTGCGCCCAGTCGGAAAGCCGAGCTGCGACCGGAGAATCCTGCCTACATCAATCTCCAAGCTCAACTGAATTCCGCTACCGCTTCGCTGGAGGCGCTTCGAAAAACCAGAGTGGACTTGAAGCGCAGACTTCAGGAATACGCGACACGGCTGGAACGGGCTCCCGAGATTGAGCCGGAGTATCTTGTGCTGACTCGAGATCGGGATACGTCGGGGCAGAAGTATCAAGACATTCGGTCTCGGTTGTTGGAGGCGAAGGTATCGGAAGGTTTGGAAGTGCAGCGGAAAGGCGAACGGTTTTCTTTGATCGACCCGCCCAGTCTTCCTGAAAAGCCGTTCAAACCAAATCGGCTGGCTATCGTGCTTCTTGGATTCATCCTCGCGGTTGGTGGTGGAATCGGCGCTGGTGCCACAGTGGAATCACTTGATCATTCGATCCGCACGCCGGAACAGCTCGTGGCGTTGACGCAACATTTCCCGTTGGCGGTCATTCCCTTTATGCCGAATGAAGAAGATTTCTCGCGGGTGAGATTGAAGCGACGTATCTTTCAGAGTGCCGGGATAGGCGCGGTGGCGACGATTCTTCTCGTCTTGCATATCTTCGTGGTGCCGTTAGATGTGCTGTGGTTTACCGCATTGAGACGATTCGGCATGGAATAGGACGAACAAAACATCATGGATCGTATTCGAACCGCACTCAAGCTATATAAAGATTTAAAAGACACCTCCTCCGCCTCCGCTCGCGGGGAAGGGACGAAACGGACTGCGTCCCACTCTGTCCCGCCTCCGATCACGTACACGCGAACCAGATCACTCCACATTCCACTTCCCGTGCTGCGTGAGCATCGGGTGATGGCCTCCTATCAGAAGGGACCGTTTGTCGATGCTTACAAGATATTGCGAACGCAAGTTACGCATCGGCTTCGAGAGAACGAATGGAATGTCCTGGGCGTCACCAGCCCCGGGTACGGTGAGGGCAAGACGTTGACGGCCGTGAACTTGGCCGTCAGTCTCGCCATGGAGACGACGCAGACGGTGCTCCTGGTGGACTCGGATCTTCAGGATCCGAGCGTGCACGAGGTATTTGGTCTACAGGACTGTCTCGGGCTTGCGGATTACTTGCTGGACGACCAGCCCGTCGAAGATCTGCTCCTCCATCCGGGAATCGGACGATTCGTGCTGTTGCCGGGAGGACGGGCCATTTCGAACTCCACCGAGATCTTGACCTCTCCGAAGATGGTGGCGTTGGTCGAAGAACTCAAACATCGATATCCCTCACGAGTCGTCATATTCGATCTTCCTCCGCTGCTCCATACGGCGGATGTGCTGGCATTTGCACCTTACACGGATGCTCTTCTCATGGTGGTGGAGGAGGGGAGGACGACCGGCGATGAACTGCAGCGGGCTTTAGGGTTGGTCAAGAATTCCCGCCCCGTTTTGGGAACGGTCTTAAACAAAGCAGGACGATCATCTCTGACGCTGGCCGACATGAAGGCGATGTTGTCTCAATAGGAGACGGCATGGAGGGCGGATCGGCGCAATCATGTACGAATCCTTCTATCACTTAAAGACCAAGCCGTTCGCGCTCTTGCCGGACAGCAGTTTTCTCTATTCCGGTTCAGAGCACCAGGCGGCCTACAGCCTGCTCGAATATGGCCTCCTCAGCCAGGCTCCGTTTATGGTGCTTACCGGCGAGCCCGGCATGGGCAAGACATCTCTTCTCCAGAAGTTGATTGCCGAACACGGAAACAAACACAAGATCGGGCTGGTGACCAACGCCCGTTACGATATCGAGCATCTCTTGCCATGGATTTTATTGTCCCTCGGATTGAGCACCAAGCGGCTTGATCCGATCGAAGCCTATCACATGTTTTCGGAATTCCTGGCTCAGGAATCAAAACGTTCACGACGGGTCATCCTCATCGTAGATGAAGCCCAAAATTTGGGAGCCGAGCTGCTCGAAGAGCTGCGGCTCCTGTCCAATATGAACGATGGTCGGACATTAAAGTTGCAGATCATCCTCTCCGGCCAACCGGATCTCCATACACTGCTCCAGCGAATCGATATGACTCAATTTGCGCAGCGGATCGTCGTTGACTATCATCTGAAGCCGCTGTCTGAGACCGACACAGCCAGTTGTATTCGCCATCGAATCCAAGTCGCTGGTGGACGGCCTTCCCTCTTTACCCAAAAAGCCTGCGCGCTGGTGCATCGTTTGAGTCGTGGAACCCCGCGCCTGATCAATCAAATATGCGATGTGGCTTTGACCTATGGGTATGCGGAGCAAGCGAAAGTCATTACATCTAAATTGGTCGCCCAAGCGGCCCTTGACCGATGCAAAGGGGGTATCCTTCCTTTGGCCGCTAAAGAAGAGTTGGTTGGATTGGCAACGGCTCCGGAGGATGCGAGCGAAGTGGAAGCCTCTATTCCAAACCTCCGATCGCCAGTGACCGAGGAATCGGCCGCAGGTCGTTTCATAAGTTCCCCTGAAAGAGCCTACGCACAGGGCATGATGCTGAAGGATGAAGAACGATTGAAGGAGGCCGTAGACCTGTTTCATGTGGCGGCCAAGGATAAATCAATGTGGCTCAAGGCCTATGCTCAAATAGGGCTCTGCTATGTCAAGATGAAGGAGCCGCACGCGGCGATACAAGCGTTTCGTACGGCCCTGAAGGATGAGAAGGCGTCACCGGGGGATACCATCGACGCGCTCTATTTTTTAGGGCGTAGCCTCGAATCGGTCGGGCAGGACGGCGAGGCGTTTGATGTCTACCGGCAAATTGAACAATCGGCGCCAACCTTCCGAGACGTTGCGAATCGGACAAGAGGATTGAGGACCATTCCAAAGCAAGCGGCTAAAGGACGAGAGACGGCAATGGGAAAAGACTCGTGGCTCAGCAGCGCCATCGATAACTTTCAACGATTCCTAATCGGCAGCCAGAAGTAGGCTTCGATGAATGGCAGGAGTGGGGCTTCCATCCGCCTCAGGTAAGTTTTCTATTTCTTGCGTGCCAAACGGGACGATTTCTGGTTTCATTGACATGGACCAGTGTTAGTTCCGCGAAGTTCAGGAGCGTCATGTCGGATCCAAGCGGTCATGTGTCAGAACCAGTCGTGAGCCCAGCGGAGCGCTATGAACGCGGGCTTGCGCTGAAAAATGCGGGAATGCACAAGGCTGCAATCGATCAGTTTGAAATGGCCGGAGTTGATCCATCCTTCGCAGTCAAGGCCTATGCTCAGATGGGACTGTGTTATAAGTTATCCGGCCGCTATGAGGAGGCCGTCCCGGCATTTCAGAAAGCACTCAAATTCACACCGGGGTCCTCTAAGGAAACCGTTCAAATTCTCTATCTTCTCGGCCGCACGCTGGAATCGTTGGGCCGTGTCGCGGAAGCCATGGAATCCTATCGCTGGATCAGGCGGGAGGATGCGGCGTATCGAGATGTCGCTGAACGCATTGAGCGGCTGAGTTCTCGTCGTCCGGCCCTGGCTGCGAAAAAGGTATAGTGCCCACCTGAGCCTTTTCCGGTCATGATCTGTCGCTAACGGCCCGTGGACACAGAAGGCCGCTAAGCGGCGAAGCAGGCCTGCAATTCGTACTCGAATCCTCGCCGCCGCAAACGGATCAAATCTCGTCGACTCAGTTCATCCACGATCGTGAATATCTGATTCCAGGTCAGTTCTGGAAGACGAGAAAGAAGCTGCTCGAGCAAAATATGTCGTTGCTCCTGAACAATGATCAAGATCTTTGCTTCGGCTTGCCCGGCAATAGCATTCATGCGTGACCTCCTCCATCACCATGAGTTATAGGCGCATAGACCGGCCGCCCCGCCTGTGTTGGACTCCACCGAACGACCATCACGCGAATGATTCCTAATGTGAGCAGGATTCCACCCAGCGTCACCAATGCTTGCCAATCGCTCCCTTTGAACCATTGAGAAATCACTTCGGTCAGCATCACCACCAGGATGGTGTCGACGATAAAGGTCACCTTGACACGACCCTCGCTGAAATAGGTCAAGGTGGTCTTAAACACTTCGACGATCGCCAGTAAGATGAGGGTGTTGATGATGACCTGTCGTAACACGATCTCGGTCGGTTGGTCGGTAAGGGTCAACAGATCCAAGAATGTTTTCAGGATCCCGCCGGTGAGAGCAGTCAAAATAGTGATCATCATCAGGCTGAGCACTCCTTTGATTCCCCAGGTCCAGACCTCCATCAGATCGAGGCTACGCAGCCGATCCCATGCGGTGGCGCCCCCCGCCAGGAGAATCTGTCCGGGCGTGTTCCAGGACATACTAAAATTCATCGATCAATACCGGACGAAGGAGATCGCGAACAGCGAGTACTCCGACGACCGTCTCCGCCTTGAACACCATCAAATGCCGTATACCGTGCTGGTGCATGAGATCAGCCGCTTCTGTGATGGGACGTCGTTCATCGATCCCGGCGATCGGTTTGCTCATGATGGCATCCACCGGGAGAAGAGGTGGTTCCTGATCGATCTCCGCCAGTGTTCGGGTACTATCGGGCTCCGTCACTAGGCCGATAATGTGATTGTCATCTTCCTCAAACACGCTCACGATCTTGCAATTCGACATCAGTTTTGCCGCATCGACAGCGTTCACCCTCGCGGGCACGGTGGCTAGTGTTCGCTTCATCAGTTGTCCCACGGTGATCATGATTCCTCCTTCGCTAGGGCATTTTATTTTCTTTTGCCGTACTGTGAGGGTACTAAGCAGGAGTTGCGGGACGATGACTCCCACGTAAAACTTCTGTTAACTGTGCCGTTCCTGTGTGGTAGGCTCATGTTCATCAGATGAAGCCAGATGAAGGAGGGAGCATGGATTGTGTGCTGTTTCGTCATGGCATCGCTGTTGAACCGGAGGAGTGGGAAGGCGCGGAGGAGAATCGTCCCCTCACGGAGAAGGGAAAGAGGCGGACCAGACAGGCTGCCGAAGGGCTTGCGGCGCTTGAGTGTAAGCCGACCCATCTGTTTACGAGCCCGTTCGTGCGAGCCTATGATACGGCAAGGCTACTGCGTGCGGCCGTCTGTCCGGCGTTGAAGGTCGAGACGCGGGAAGAGTTGGCAGTCGGGGCCAAACCCGAGCAACTGATGGCTTTTCTACATACGCTCCCGTCGGATTCAGTGGCGGTGTGTGTGGGGCATGAACCTCTGCTTGGTGAAATCGCGGGCCTGCTGCTCTGCGGAAAAGCCGTTTCCGGTTTTCATCTTAAGAAGGCGGGGACCGCTTGGATCGAGATCGAAGGCGTTGTGAAATCAGGCCAAGGACGCTTGCGCTGCTGGCTCGAGCCGATGCAGCTGCGGGCCTTAGGGAAGCGATCGCACACCAAGAAACGGGTTGAACAGCCTTAGGCAGGGGCCGTTCCGGCCTCGATCACAGGCTTGTGGTTCTGTAAGACGGGAAGAATATATCCTCGGAGTTCATCCTGGATTTCTTCGGGAGATTTCCTCGCGTCGACGACGTTGAACCGAAATTCCACCGCCATCTTGTCGAACTCTTCGATCAACAGCGATTGGTATTTTTTGAAACTGTCGTAGAGATCGGCTCCAAGCCGAAGATCCATGCCGGATTCCCAGTAATTCATTCCGGTGGTCTCGATGACTCGAAGTGCCAGCGTTTCGACATCGATTCGCAGATAACACACCAGATCCGGGATCAGTGCGAACCCGAGCACATCACGGATCCATTTGCGGTCGGTGCTGCGCACAAAGTCCCGGGCAAACGCCGTATAGATGTAGCGATCGGCTAAGACGACGAATCCGGATCGGAGAGCCGGAATGATCTGATGCTCGAGACGATCCGCGAAATCCGTGGCATAGAGAAGACTGAGCGACCAACGGTCGAGGATATTCCCGGCCTTCGCCGCTTCGATCGCTTTGGACATGAGGTTGGACCGAGTCCATCCCGTCGTGATCACTCCATAGCCCTGCACTTCCAGCCATTCCTGCAACATCTCGATGTGAGTCGATCGGCCGACCCCGTCGGTCCCTTCGACGGCAATCAGCTTCCCTTTCAGCTCACTCGGATTTATGTACTTCAAACCGTCGCCAAAAAAGCGTGCGTCGGCCATAGATGCCTCGTCTGGGTTTATAGCCATGGAGTGCGTCCGCCACCAAGGCCCGCATGTGTTCCTGCTGCGTCTCGATGTCTTGGGTCGCATCCATCGTCAAGAGACCGGATTCATCGACGATCTTGTCGTATTCCGTGAGGATCCGTGATTGAAAGATTCGAAAACTTTCAGTGACGTCAGTGCTCAGATTCATGTCCATGCCGGCTTCATAGTACTTGAACTGGCCGCGGGTTCCTCGCACGAGTCTGGTGATAGCCACTTCAATCGGGACTTTGAAATAAAAAGCCATATCCGGCTTGATCGCAAACGCATAGAGCTTTCGAACCCACTCATTGGCCACGCCACGCACGACGTCGCGCGCAAAGGCTGTATACATGTAGCGATCGGCAAGGACGATCATTCCGGCCTTCAAAGGAGGGAGAATCTGGTGATACAACCGGCTGGCAAAGTCCGTGGCATGCAGCAAGCTGAACGTCGTCGGGGTGAGACTCTTCGATTTTTTTCCTCGTTTCGTGGTCTCTTTCACCAGCTCCGAGGAATTCCATTCGGTAAAGAACACCTTGTGGCCCTTGGATTCAAGCCACTTGTGCAGCAGTTGGAGCTGGGTGCTCTTGCCTGACCCATCGATGCCTTCGACGATGATCAGTTTCCCCGGGTGAGGATGAGGTGCGGTCTTGATGGTGTGAGATTCGGTCATGATTTGTCGGTGTCCACCAGCACTCCGGAGAACTGGACGCGCCGGCGGAATACCTGTTCGAACAGGTCGGCTCGGCTTGTTGCCGCCCACAGTTCCATCTCTGCGTCACCCGTCAAGTGGACCTCGATTGTCACCTGTTTCCCAAACTTGACGTTCACGGCTTGGACAAGGGAAAAATGGGTTCGATCGAGTCCGTCGGCGATCCGCAGCAACGATGCAAGGATCTTGACCACACGTTGCAAGCGGGGAGGCAGGCAGTCGAACTCTTCATGCTTCAGGACCGGCAGGGCCCGCCGGTGATAGCGGGCGATGTTGGCAACCACGTCGATCTCCTCGGCCGTCAGTCCGCCCAAATCGCTATGCTTGATCAGGTAGTAGGCGTGCTTGTGATGTTGTCTCGGATTGATGTGGTACCCCACATCGTGCAAGATGGCCGCGTATTCGAGCCAGGTGCGCTCCTGCGGCCCTAAATGGTGTTCCCGCTTGGTTTGATCGAACAGGCGCAAGGCCAGGTTGGCCACGTGCAGGGAATGCGCCTCCGGCGCGTGGCAGCGGCGGGCAAGACCGATCACGTTGCGACGGCGGACGTCGGGAATGTCATTTTCGGCCTTCAAGCCTTCACGATGGCGCACGATAAAATCGTAAATCACCCCCTCGCGAATAGCCTTGTCGCAAAGCGTGACCTCATTCAGGCCCGATAGCTCGGTGAGACATCGGAGGACGACGGTGGTCGGCAGCAGTGTATCGACGCGCTTCGGGTCCAGGCCGGGAATCGCCAAGCGAGCTTTCACCGAGGATTGGGCCAGCTCCGCTTCAAGGACACGGATATCTTTCAACTGGACCGTCGCAAGATTGTGCTGCGGCAACGGTCGTCCGGTCTGACGGAGATGGACGACCTCGGCGACGTTCCCTGCCATGCCGGAGGTGGCCACCAGCGAATGAAACTTTTTCGTCTTGAACGATCCGAGGGCGTCGCGAAGGTGAGTGAGGACGGCCTGTTCCAGGGTGTGCATCATCGACTCCGACGGCGGAGTCTTGGGAAGGAATTGTTCGGCTAAGCGGATCGCCCCGAGTTTGAGGCTTTTGCCGTGGATCAGCCCCTCCCGGTTACCCACGATCAATTCTACGGAGCCACCACCGATGTCGATGACCAATGTCGGTCCGTCCGGGAGGGCGATGCTGTTCTTGACGCCCAGGAAAATCAGTCGGGCTTCTTCGGTCCCGCTGATCACCCGCACTCTCAGCCCCGTCTGTTCCATGATCAAGGCGACAAAATCGCCGCCGTTTTGTGCTTCACGAACGGCGCTGGTTGCGACCGCGACGATGCGGTCGAACCCTTTGTTGCGGGCGAGTGTCACCAACGTCTTGAGGACTTCCAACGCGCGGGCCATGGCTTCGTCGGACAGCCGCTTCGTGGCAAAGACGCCGTTTCCCAGCCTGGTGATGTCCTTGAAACGGTCGAGTATTTTGAAGCTGGCATCCGGCAGAATCTCAGCCAGTACCATATGAATGGAATTGGTTCCGATATCGATGACGGCGAGTTTGGACACGGAAACCCCCTATGAATCGAGAGTTTATGGACCTTAATGAACGAACGGGGGATGTGTCAAGGAGCAGACTGTTAACTGTGTGTTACAAATACACGGCGAGCGCCCGGCGATGGAGCGAGCTCCGTGTGTCATTTGACGGTGAAATGAACACTCCGGTTTTTTTGTCTGCAGTCGCCGCTGTGCTCAAAACAGAGCGGCCGGTCTTTTCCGTAACTAGTCGTGTTCACGTCGAGGGACAGGCCGAGTTGTTGGAGATAGGACTTCACGTTCCGAGCCCGACGCTCACCGAGGACGAGATTGTACGCCGAGGTGCCCATCTCATCGCCACGTCCTTCAAGCAGGAGACGTGTCACTCTGCCGTTCTGTAACTGCTTCGCATTGGCCTCCAAGACGCGCATTGAATCCATGCGGATCGAGTCTCGGTCAAAATCAAACAAGATGTCGATCAGCATTCCGGGAGCCAAGCCGGTCGCGTTGCGGGATGCGAGCTCTGATTGCATGGCCGGGTTTATCCGCGAGTCGGTCAGTTGGTTATCGCCGGAAGGAATCTCTTTGATCGTTGGTTCGTTGATCCGCTCATCCTGTGCACGCCCCGTTTGCCCGGCACCCGATCCGGATTTGGTGGCGCAACCCTGCGCAAGGAGCACGGCGAGAACGGACATGCCCAGTAGAGTGACGCTACACACCTGCCTCATAGATCCTCCTCTGAGATAGGACAATGGAATGGTCACTGAACGAGCGTCGCGGCTCGTTCATAGATCGGACGAGAATCCTTGAGCGGCTCCCACTTCAAGACCGCGAGTGTATCCTCAACGTACCTCGTCATCCGCATGCCGTTCAATACACAGGTCACTCCCGGTGTACTGCTGAGGATCCAGAACACTTTTTGTGAGAGCGACGCGGAGCGGTGGGATATGGGCAAGAGGGGGTCGATCGTCTGTGCGACCCGCTCGGCTTGGGCTCGACTCCGCACGGTGGCTTCGTGCCGGAGACCGCGCAGCAGAGTCAACAGCTCCGGAACATACCGTTGGCGCCAGTTTTCCCATTGTCCCGCCGACGCTCCGGTAAGCTGGTGTGAGAGCAACTGGAAGACTTGGTTGACGTGTGGCGCGATCGTGCGGTGTTCAATCTGTTCCCAATGTTCCAGTCCTTGAATCTGCGGATGAATGCGTCGCAGTTCCACTGACCAATTGAAAAAGTCGGCCGGCACCATTCCTTGCCCGGCCGGTTGAATGCTCGGCGCGATGGAATTCCGGTATTCCTGCTCAAGATTGCCTAGCGTGACCAGCTGGCGGTCGAGATCGATAGGGGTGTCTTCGAGCGGGAAGTCTGCGAGGCGCTGCATCTTATTCTGGGCGACCATGGCATTTAAGGGCCGATTCACCAAAATCGATATGTTGTTCTGCCGCGCATACTCAAGGACGGTCTGGGAATGTGACGGCCCGGTATTGGCGGTAAAGGCGGCTCCGGACTCGAAGAGATTCATAGGACATTGAAGGACCTGAAAGTGATGGGTCGGCACCCCGATGGATCGAGCTGCGGATTCTGCCCCGTGGACCATAAGCGCAAGCGAGGTCGCTTCTGAATCTTCAGCAGGAGACGTCACGGTATTGGAGGACACGCCATAATATCGAAGCCGTCCGGCCGAGATTTGAGTTTCAAAATAGACAAACGCACGTTCGAGTCGAGCATAGAAGTCCGCGCGAAGTGTTTTTAGGTCTGTTTTGCCATGGTGCGCCGCTTCTGAAAAGAAATATTCGGGATTGTGCAGCAGGCAAATATCCAGTGTCGTCAGTCCCAGACGATCCAGCGACAGCGTCAATTGGTCCGCCAGGAATTCCGGATGGATGCAGTGCCAGATCCCATCTCCATATTTAACGACTTCAGAATAGGGGCGGCCGGCCTTTTCTTTGGCCTCGGCAAGTTTCAGATTCTGTCCCTGCACGTAGCCGATTTTGGAAACGACGATGATTTCGTCGCGCCGAACGTCTCCCGACGAAACGAGTTCCGTCAGCACAGATCCCACCAACCGCTCGCTGTCGCCGTCCATGTAATTCGTCGAAGTGTCGATGAGATTGCAGGACGTCCGCAAAGCCTTTTTCAACGCTTCGCGAAATTCGGCGTTCTGCATATCGACGCGGTAGGTGCCGAACCCCAGCCGTGTCGTGGTCAAGCCGGTCGTTCCGAGTGTCGTAAAGCCGTTGGCCAATCCGACTTCGCCGTCACGCGCCATGATACGGGAAGCATAGGCTGCGGTGCCTTGAACCGTTGCGTACCCTGAGAGGCTGGCGCCTCGCAGCAGTCGTGGTTCGTCTCGATGGTCCATCGACGTCGTCTGGTCGGACTGTAACGCGTCTGCGATCGCATGGTGATCAGTGATCGGTCGTTGACAGGTGAAGTTTCGACAGATATACAAAGTTGGTTGTCCAGAAACCGGCTCCTTGCCTTGCAGGAGCGGGAGCGTGGACGGCGCTCCCGGACACTTTGTCGCCACGATGCGATTAGGAAGATAATAGTGTGCCACCGCTTCACGGAGTGATCGAAGCTCATCTTGGGACTCTATTCCGACGAATGCCAACTCCACTGGTCCCTCAGTCAGAAAGTCCACTACGCCCAGACTCTTGGCGAAGGCTCGGGGATAGCGGGTCATTTGCCGGCCGTAGGCTCGTACTGCGGAGGTCGCGGCACGTCGCCAATCTTCGCGATCGAAATGAAAAGATAGTCGGGCGAGGGCTGAGGCGGCGACGGCATTCGCACTGGGGATAGCCCCATCCGTGCCCTCGCGGTGTCTGAGGATAAGGGATTCATGGTGTGTGGCAGTCGTGAAGAAGCCGCCTTGCTCATGATCCATAAAGTCCGTGATCAGGTAGTCCGCCAGTCGTGCCGCTGCCTGGAGATACGATTCCTCGGCTCCGGCTTCATAGAGGTCCAGCAGTCCTTCGGCAAGGTAGGCGTAGTCTTCAAGATAGGCATCGAGATGAGCGCGATCGGCTCGTGATGTACGTAATAGACGGCCGTCCGGTTTGGAATGACTCCGCAGCAGAAAATCAGCCGTCCGTTTGGCGCTTTCGAAATAGTCAGGCTCCCCGAAAACTCGTGCCGCCTCGGCCATGGCCGACAGCATCATCCCATTCCAGGCCGTGATGACCTTGTCGTCCAGACCGGGCGGGATGCGATGTCGTCGCGCCTCATACAGGAGCGGCTTCACTCGGGATGCGGTCTCCATCACCTCATCGGTCGTCAGATCCAGCTCTCTGGCCACCTCCTCGATCGGCCGCAGGCGGTTGGGAATGCTCGTATGTTCCCAATTGCCCGATGTGGTGATATCGTACAGTGCGCAAAACCGTCGCGTGTCCTCATCATCCTTGAGTGCGTCCTGCACCTCTGCAGGGGTCCAAACAAAGAACTTTCCCTCGACCCCCTCAGAGTCTGCGTCCGTCGATGAATAGATGCCGCCTTCAGGCCCGGTCATTTCCCGGCGCACATAGTCGAGGATCTCGCTCACCACTTGCCGATAGAGGGGCTTCTTGGTGACTTGGTACGCTTCGACATACACACGGGCCAGGAGCGCATTGTCATAGAGCATCTTTTCGAAATGAGGGACCAACCATCGCGCGTCGGTCGAGTAGCGCGCAAAGCCGCCGCCGATGTGGTCATAGATTCCGCCCGCCGCCATCATGTCCAGAGTCTTTGTGACCATAGCGAGCGTCTGGAGATCGCGTGAGCGTCTGTGGCTTCGGAGCAAAAATGACAATCCCGTAGCCGGTGGAAACTTCGGTGCCGTTCCGAAGCCGCCATGAGTGCCGTCAAAATCCTCTCTATATTGAGCGACGGCTTCTTCAATCACCGATTCGCTGATGGAGATGGGGGAAGGGATCTGTCTCGCTCCCTGTAGTTGCTCCGTCAGTTCTTTGGCTTGAATCCGAACTTCCGATGGCCGTGCCTCCCAGTAGTCGGCAATCTTCTTCAGGACGGCGCCGAAACCGGGTCTACCCCATCGATCTTCGGGAGGGAAATATGTTCCCGCAAAAAAAGGTTCTTGATCCGGTGTCAGGAAGACCGTCATCGGCCATCCACCCTGACCTTGATTCATCGTGACCGTAGCGGCCATATAGATCTCATCGAGATCAGGCCGTTCTTCCCGGTCTACCTTGATGCAGACAAACCATTGATTCATGAGCTCGGCAATCGCCTCATTCTCGAAGGATTCCCGTTCCATGACATGGCACCAGTGGCAGGCGGAATAGCCGATCGAAAGCAAGATGGGGCGATTCTTCTGCTTGGCCAGCTGCAGGGCGTCCGGTCCCCAGGGATACCAGTCTACGGGATTGTAGGCATGTTGCAGCAGGTAAGGACTGGTCTCATGGATGAGTCGGTTGGGAGATCGCTTGCCGGAAGAGGATGACATCTTGTCAACCTAGCATCGTGACTGGAACAGCGTCAACGGCATCGAGCAGGATGTTGAAAAAGTCCTCCAGCTTCGTTCTCGCATCGCTCAGACGCTTAACGTACGGCCAGGGAAAACGTCTGCTCTGGCAGGCGATGGGTGGGCGGGTGAACACGGTCTACGCCTCGCCTCTTCGCTCGCTGCGGCCTTGGTCGGTGAAAGTCGCGTCTTGGCGCGACGGGGTGGGTGGGTGAGACGTGATGGCCTTTTTGAACATCCTGCTGGATCAACTGATTCGACCCATGACCTCCAAGGGTGAACGTTCGTGAGTGTTAATATAGTTTTCAACCGTCTGCTAGGCAAAAGTCGAGGTCCAGTCCGGTCTATGCCTGGAATCCTGACCTTACTGTGAATACAGGTTGTGATAGTCTAGAGTGAGCAGGACGCAAATGAGAGAGATAGGTCCATACTCCAACTATCGGTTGACGGTTCGCCTGGAACTCGCGAACAAACCCGGCATCTTTGCCAGAGTGGCGGGGCTCTTGGCAGAAGAGCAGGCGAATCTTGGAGCCGTCGATCTCGTCTCGGCGACGAAGACCCGCATGGTTCGAGATATTACCTTCGATGTGCAGAGTGAGGAACACGGCGAGAAAGTTCTCGCCCGTTTGGGCAAGTTGCCCGATGTGACTGTGCTGTCGGCTTCCGATCGTATTTTTCTCCTCCATCTTGGTGGAAAAATTCGGGTGGCGAGTAAGTTTCCGATCAGTACCAGAAATGTGCTGTCGATGGTGTATACCCCGGGTGTCGGTCGTGTGGCTCAGGCGATCGCCAAGGACAAGTCTAAAGTCTATACATTTACCAGCAAGAGCAACAGCGTCGCCATTGTTTCGGATGGGTCGGCAGTGTTGGGGTTGGGCAATCTCGGTCCAGAAGCGGCTCTTCCCGTCATGGAGGGCAAGGTGATGCTCTTGAGAGAACTGGCAGGTATCGACGCGTGGCCCATTTGTGTGAATACACAAGACCCGGATGAGATCGTGCGGATCGTACAGGGCATTGCGCCTGGATTCGGCGGGATCAATTTGGAGGACATCAGTGCGCCGCGCTGCTTCGAGATCGAGAAGGCGCTGAAACAGTCGCTCGATATTCCCGTGATGCATGACGACCAACACGGCACCGCAGTGGTTCTATTGGCGGCATTGACGAATGCGCTCAGAGTCACAGGGAAACGACTGGAGCACGTTCGTATCGTCGTGAATGGTCTCGGTGCCGCAGGCACGGCGTGCTGTCGAATATTGCTGGCTGCGGGAGCGACTCATCTGGTGGGATGCGACAAGGAGGGCATCATTCTGTACGGAGAAGCTGATCAACTCCGCGCGTGCCGCACCGACCTTCGTGCTTGTTTGACACGAGACAAGCCGAAAGGGACGTTGAGGAATGCATTGAAAGGGGCCGATGTCTTCATCGGGCTTTCGGTCGGCAATGTCATGACCGCCGAAGATCTCGATCTGATGAGCCCGGATCGGATCGTATTTGCGTTGGCCAATCCAGATCCGGAGATTCCCCCGGAAGTGGGAGTCTCTCACAGCACGATCTTTGCCACCGGACGATCGGACTACCCGAATCAGATCAACAATGCACTTGCGTTCCCAGGAATTTTCCGCGGTGCGCTCGATAGCCAAGCCAGTGAGATCAATGAAGCCATGAAGTTGGCCGCAGCCGAGGCTATTGCTCGCGTGATCCCGGAGGGCACCTTGAGCGAGGATTACATTATTCCGAGTGTCTTTGATAAAGAAGTCGTTCCCCGGGTGGCACGCGCCGTCGCTGCCGCTGCACGCGCCACCGGATTCGCCAGAAGACGGACAAAATCTACTCATCCCTCTCTGCGTGAGTAGAAGCATCCTTCTCTTACGATCCCATCAACACACCAGTCTTTCGACCGCGGACCTGAGAGGAACAAGTTCATGGGGGAACGTCAGGGTTTTGTGGCCAGGGAAGGCCGTTCTTTCTCATACCAATCCTTCGTCCATCGAATCACGTCTTCCTTCTTATCGCCATATCGTTCCTGGACGCGCCCGATGAATTTGTCGTAATCCCCTTCGGCCTGCGTCAGGTCATCATCGGTCAACTCTCCCCATTTCTTTTTGAGTTCTCCTTTAAACTGAGTCCACTTGCCCTTGAATTGGTCTGCATTCATCTGTGCCTCCTTTGATGATGGCTATTAATGCGCTTGCAGTTCAGAACGTGCGCTCCATACAAGTTACGATAACTCCTTATCCGCTTCCGACCCACTAGGGAGTTCCATAGGTGTATCTCGTGCACCTAGTCGTGTGTAGTCAGGAAGGAGACTGAAAATTATCTGCCTGCTTCTCTTTTTGGCTGGAATGTCTCGAGGAGACGATCGAATTCCTTCCGATACTCAACCAGGTCAGAGAGCTATCGATGGCCCTGCGCTCTCCAGCGAAATCCTGCTTGATCATCCCATCACGTGTTTCATGGCTACCGCTTCTCGAGATGTGCGGTTACATGCAGCAGGAATGCGATGGACGACCTATGGCCGGACGCGATTAGAGGGAACGGGAGTGCGATTCCCTACACGGACAATCCTTCGTGCTCTCTCGCGCTCAGTTCTAGGGTTTGCCCTCGCACTCGTCATTTCCGGAGTGAGTCACGCTGAATCCTCGCCGCAAGAACCCACTCCACAAGACCCCACTCCGATAGAGGAACCTACTCCGCATGCCGGGCGAGAATTTCGTACCAAGCTGTTTGGAGAGGAGATTTATGTCGCGCCGAGAGATCGCCGGTCGGTCACCGCTGCGAGTTTCGGGTTGCAATGGATCCCGGACGGCCCTGCCCAGCTCGAAGTGCTCCCCTTCGGCGCGCTGTATGTGTGGAGAAATTGGGATGACGATAATCGCCGATTCCGTGGAACCATTACAGGCGTGGTCAACGATCTGAATTACTCAATCGGACTCCGGGATTTTCCCAACTGGACCTTGCTCTTTACCCTGAACAATTTTATTGCGCCATTGGGCCGGTCCGAGAACGTAGAGGGACAGCGAATTCGTGACACGGAGATTGAGTGGAGTTACATCTTCGCTGGCTTCGGGTTAGGATATCGTCTCCCGATTCGTCCGTTCAGACAAGATAGTGCCGTCAATCTCTTTGTGACGTATGAGCCGGGCTACCGCTGGTTCAAGGGGACCGGGCATACGTCGCCCCAGTATGGCGTTCCGAGCGACACCTATGAAGGCCGGATTCACTTCAAGGCCCGCATCGATGCCATGACCCGTAATCTCATGGAATTGCCCCATGTAGGCGTGACGCTCGGAGGTGATGTGATCCAAGGACATCGCGCCAAGTGGACTGCATGGGGAGGCCCTCCCTTCGACATACCCGATTTCAAACAAGACCGCATCTATCTGGCCGTAAGCGGATACCTGATGACGGCCTCCGGCCTGCCGTTCATCGACAGTGAGAAACACCGTCTGGTTTCGAGCTTTCACGCAGGGATTGGGAAAGATCTTGACCGATTTACGGCGTTCCGCCTTCCTGGGCGCCCGACAGGCTATGAATGGGACGCCGTGTCATTGCCGATGATCCACGGCGTGGCATTCAACGAACTCTTTCCCAGGCACTATGCGATTGCGAATGTGCAATATCGGTATGAAGCTCTTTTCTTTCTCTATCCCTATGTGGAAGCGGGCTGGGCATTCGTTGATCGTCCGCGCTTTACGTCGGATGGCCGGATCACACAGTCGACGGATTCGATGCCCACCGTGGGGGTCGGCGTTGTATCCGGTGCTCCGTGGCGGTCACAAATTGAACTGAACTATACGTATAATTTTGGAATTTTCCGTGATTCGGATGGAGGCTCGCCCACGAGAGGCGGCCATGGCATGTTCTTGTTCTGGTCGAAGGAATTGGGCTCAAAAACAGGAGGGTAGCGCCGGGTGGTTCCACGCACGGGAGGTTGTTGGCTCACTTTGTCCCGGTTCTGTAGGGGCATCACACTTCATCATCCTCAGCCGTATTCTGCTCTGGTGAGTCCGCGGATCAGCCTATGGTACAATACCGCTTCCGTCAGTGGGAGGGCATTCATGCCGTTCTCGACCGCCAAATATCTGAAGTTCCGCACCGGCATGCAGAAACGCATCGGCGCGCTTCGCTTCAAAACGGAGGACAGCTTGGAAGTCGCCGTCGACAGCATGATGGAAGAACGGGTGGATGGGTTTTTCCGTGTCGAACAGGGCCTTGAAGAGATCATCCGATCGCTGCTTGAGATTGAAGACGAATTGGAGTCGATTCACGATCTCTCTGGCGCGATGCGCCTCGAATCTCGGTTGGAATTCGTTGAAGATCGTTGGGACGAGTTTGACAGCGAGATCCGTGAACGGCCAAGGCGCCGGCGCAAGAAAATCAGTCTTGCCGATATGTTGAAAGCGGCCAGCGGCGGGAGCGGTGCGCTCTCAGAGAACCCCAACGGTGTCAATACTGCGGTGGATGCCTATGCCATTATGGGCGTGGAGTTCGGCAGCACTCTGGCCGATGTGACTGCGGCCTTCCGAACCAAGGCTAAGCAGCTCCATCCGGATGCCAACAATGGCGATCGTAGTTCTGAACCGGAACTCCGCCGCATGTTGGAAGCCTATCAATTTCTGAAAGAATATCTCAGCCTCAGCAACACCGAGCCAATGCGACCCCCGGATCGACCCTACAGCCCTTCTGAATAACATACTTGTGACAATGTCCACCCCACAGCAGTACATTACGAGCGCGACCGGACTCAGTGAGTTGTGCGAGCAATTGAAAGACAGCCCACGCCTGGCGCTGGATACCGAATTTGTCGGTGAAGAGAGTTTTGTGCCGAGGCTGGAACTCATTCAGGTTGCCACTGAAACCACCGCAGCCGTCATCGATTTTCCGGCTGTCCTATCCGGCGGGGCGCTCGATGTGTTCTGGGAGATCGTGTGCGATCCGGCGGTCGAGAAAGTCGTGCATGCGGGTCGGCAAGACTTGGACCTTTTTGCCGTTCATGCCGGCCAAATCCCAAAACCGTTCTTCGACACCCAGATTGCCGCGGCGATGGTCGGCTTCGGCCCCCAAGTCGCCTATGCCAACCTCGTCCAACGAGTCCATGGGAGAAAGCTGGACAAGGCGCATACCTTTACGAATTGGAGCGCCCGCCCGCTGTCCCATGATCAATTGGCCTATGCGCTGGAGGACGTGACGTTTCTCCTGGCGATTCATGATCATCTCCATACACGACTATCAAAGCTCGGCCGGTTACAGTGGGCTCACGAAGAGTTCTCCCGTCTCGAAGGCGTCGTCGGCGAGACACGCCGCGAGCCGCAGGAGCGTTTTCAACGCATACGGGGATGGGATCAACTCAAACCGAAATCAGCTGCGGTCCTTCGGGAGCTTGCAGCCTGGCGGGAAGGAGAAGCGAAACGGAGAAATGTCCCCCGGAGTCGCGTCGTCCGGGACGAAGTCCTTCTCCAACTCGCGAGACATCCTCCGAGGCACACGGACGAACTGCGCAAAGTGAGAGGCCTCCACACGTCGGAGGCTGATCGCAATGGCGAGACGCTTCTTGCCACGATTCAGGCGGCGCTCGCGCTTCCTCCGTCCGCCTGGCCGGTCCTTCCGAAGGAGCGGAAACCCGATCCGGAATCGAACGGATTTGTCGAGTTGCTTCAGGCGATCGTCAAGGCTCGGGCCATGGAAGAAGAGATTGCGCCGACTCTTCTGGCGACCACAGCCGATCTCCAGGAATTGGTGGATGCCAAGGCGAATCGATCGGCTCTGGATCTTCCACTCCTGAAAGGATGGCGACGAATACTGGTGGGAAACATTCTGCTGGATGCATTGGACGGGAAGCTCGCCTTTACGGTCGATCCAACAACACGGACCATTCGACAATCGCCCTCCGAGCACTTACCCGGCTCTTAGGCCGCTGCCACCCCCAGTGAATGGGGGACTTGTGACCACCTACAAGAGTGTTTTGATCGACTCGGCGGGCCTCGCCAGAATCGCCTGGTTACCCTTCTCGACGAGGGGCCGTTGAATGAGATCCGGATGTTTGACCATCAAGTCGAGTAATTCATCGTCCGAAAGCTGCTTCTTCCCCAAGCCGAGTTCTTGGTAGAGGTCTTCTTTGGTTCGAAGCACGTCTTTGGGGGAGAGCCCGGCCTTCTTCAGAAGCGCTTTCAGCTGCGCCTTAGTAAATGAGCGCTCATAATAGTTGATCGCCGTGAAGGGTGTTCCGCTGTCTTTGAGCAACTGTACCGCCTGACGGCACGTTGTGCAGGTCGGTTTGTGATAGATCGTGATGTCGGCCATAGTATCTCCTTGGTGAGAAGACGCGTCTTGACGATTTTTTTCAGCCTATGTTAGATCCCAATCAGTAGCCGTCGCATGAGAGGGGCAATTATGCCGTGGGTCGGAACCAGTTCTGCCGGTCAGTTTGCTTGTGCCACTGTATCCCAACGAACACTGAGGGATCTCCGTATCAAACGGAAGGGCCAGCCGGTCTGTGTGCTTGGCCACGTGCTCGCTCGCAAGGGGCAAGAAGCGACCTTCGAGGCCTTCAACGATCGGCTTGCGGTGGTGAAGTTCAGCGATGGAGGCTTCGTGGGGTATGATCCTTATGAGCTCCTTCTTCCTACCGAAATTGATGAGCACGGTGTTCCCTATTTTGAGGTCCGGTCGTGCCGATCCTGCGACATGCTCTTTCCCCTTACCATGGAGGAAAGTGATTCGGACCATGAGCCGCAGCAATGCCCTGACTGTTCTGCCTGATGTGCCTGGTCTTCAGCAGGCTGTCGAAAAATCATTTAGCCTATTGGGCTGGAGGACTTTTTCAACATCCTGTCAGATGTTAATCGACGAGGGGAGCGACTTCCAAGGCCTTTTTCAGCAGACAATCCCCCGCAAACCCTTGCAGCACCATCGGTAACATGGCTGCGTCGATCGCGCGCACCGAAAGCACGCGGAAACCCTCCGGGGACTTCTGCCCCTCAAGCTTGAGAGCATGACAGATTTCCAGTGTCTTCCAGGCTAAATTGGACAGAATCTGGTCGGATGCGAGCAGCTTCATGTCCGTGACCGTCCCCTCGATCACGACCTTTGCCGGAATCCGTGTCTTATCCTTGGGAGGTTCGCTGATGACGGCAAACGCGATCGTTTCTTCGTCTGCCATGACGGATGAAATATTCATAATTCCCGTTAGCGCGATCAGGAAGCAGCACATGATGGCGGCTGATCGAATCATTCGCGTCTCTGTTCATCACCCGATATCATGCTCAATATGAAGTATGCCAAGCACGATTTTCCATTGCAAGAACGGCACGCAGCCGTGGTAGGGTAGACAGAAGAGTACACTTCTTCTAGGAGAGTGAATTATGCCTCATGATTTCATGCCGGGCTTGGCCGGTGTACCGGCTGCCACTTCGTCGATCAGCGATGTCGACGGCCAACGCGGCATTCTCGAGTACCGCGGCATTCGAGTCGAAGCGCTCTGCGCGAGCTCATCATACTTGGAAACGGCGTATCTGCTCCTCTTTGGGCATCTTCCTTCAGCGACCGAGTTCCAACAATGGATCACTGACGTCACCCACCATCGGCGCATCAAATTTCGCATCCTTGACTTGCTGAAGTGCTTGCCTGAGCAAGGCCATCCAATGGATGCCCTCCAGGCGGCGGTGGCCGCGCTTGGCATGTTCTACCCCGGCCGAAACGTCAAGGACGTCGAGAATAACTACTGGAGCGCGGTGCGCCTCGTCGCGAAATTGCCGACGATCGTGGCGGCCTGGGCGAGGCTTCGCCACGGCGATGCTCCCATCACCCCGCGGGACGATCTGGGATTCAGCGAGAATTTCTTCTATATGTTGACAGAATCCGTGGCCCCTCCAGTGTGGGCCGAAGTCTTTGATGATTGTCTGATCCTTCATGCCGAACACACGATGAATGCGTCCACCTTTACGGGATTGGTGACGGCGTCGACGCTGGCCGATCCCTATACCGTCGTAGCTTCGTCGATCGGTGCCTTAAAGGGTCCCTTGCACGGTGGCGCGAATGAAGAAGTGGTGGTCATGCTCAGAGAAATCGGCACGGCCGATAAGGCACGGCGGTATGTTGAGCGAGCTTTGCAAAACAAGAAAAAACTGATGGGGTTCGGTCACCGTGTCTATAAGGTCAAGGATCCTCGCGCAAAGGTCCTGCAGGAACTCTGTCGGCGCTTGTTCAAGGAATGCGGAAGCTCACCTCTGTATGAAATCGCATTGGAAGTGGAAGCGGCAGCCGGTGAATTACTGAATAGTAAGGGCATCTATCCCAACGTCGATTTTTACTCCGGCATTATTTACGACAAGATGGGTATCGATGTGGATCTCTTCACTCCGCTCTTTGCGATGGCGCGCGTGTCGGGCTGGCTTGCGCATTGGCTGGAACAGTTGCGCGAAAACAAACTGTTCAGGCCCGATCAAATCTACTCCGGAGAACATAACCGGCCCTACGTGCCCATCGAGCATCGATAATCCCCGTATTTGCAAGGCGGTTCAGCCCTTGACTTCTCCATGAGTCGATTTATCTATCTACCATACAGTTGAATCGGCGCCGCGCCAGGGCAACGAACTGCATGTAAAATAGGATCTGTAAAGAGGAGGTTCACTATGACACTCGTACGTTGGGATCCATTTCGAGAACTGGAAGAAGTTTCAGAGAGGCTGAATCGTATGTTCGCGCGCCCTGCTGTGTCCCGAACCAACGGAAAAGAGACCATGATCGTGGCCGATTGGACTCCATCGGTCGACATCAGTGAAACTGATGTGGAATACCAGATTAAGGCTGAAATTCCGGATGTGAAGAAGGAGGACGTCAAGGTTACGTTGGAAGATGGAGTCCTTACGATTCAGGGGCAGCGTAAGCAGGAGAAGGAAGACAAGGGGACGAAGTATCATCGGATCGAACGATCCTATGGCAGTTTCGTCCGGACCTTTTCTCTCCCCGATGTCATTGACGATGCAAAGGTCAAGGCGGAGTTCAAGGATGGAGTGCTGAATCTCCATCTGCCGAAGTCGGAGAAGGCAAAACCAAGAGCCATCGAAGTCAAGGTTGCATAAGCCTTTCTCGCAGTTGTTCGTAAGCGAAGGCCCGCCTGACCCAGGCGGGCCTTTTCATTCGATATCTTCCACCTCCAACGTCGGATCACACGTCACTCACCAGGCCCTTCATCCAGGGACCATGATGGCCCAATTGGATCTACTGGATAGGGACATCTTGAGGGATTGTGTATTTGATGAATACGAGTAAAGTCCCCACGAACCAGTAGGGGCAAATCCGAAAAGTAAGAGAACCGAATGTGATCAATAGCTGAGGAGGTCGTGGTAGCTGTCATGCGTAAATAAGAAGGCGTGTAGACACTCCGCCCAGTTGTCGAACTTGTTCAGGCACCTAACATGTGTGATGAGGCGAAGATGAAAACTTTCACCTATTCGATTATGACAGTCGGATTTGTGCTGGTTCTGGCCGGGATAGTGGCAGTCTTCAGCTTCGATCAACCTGCGGAGTTATTTTCGTTGGTCTGGTGGATGATTGTTGGCGGATGGTGTCTTGCATTGGCAGGGATGGGAATAGACATGATGCATGTGTTCAAAATGGCCAAACGGGAAACGGCCTATGTGTTCACATCAGAGGCGGATACTGCGAAAGAAGTCGAAAGAGAAATCACTCGAATTTGATGACGTGAATAGGGAGATGTCACCTTGTCCTTCTATCCGGGGCAGGTAGGGGACGATCGTTTGGGTTAACCGGTAACTCCAAGGCCCGCCTTGTCAGGCAGGATTTTTACTTCTTACTAACCTGTTCCTGCACCACCAATTCTCAGACCCCTTCTTGCGGTCGCGCTAATAACCTGCATGAGCGTCGACGGTAATGCCAGGAGTCATGACGGCATGCTCTTGTGAAAGCCGGCGAGGTAAGTTTATCATGGCGCCCGCACGTCATGAGAACCTTCTTACATATGGAGCACAGCGAATGAAAATGAATCAGAATAAACCGTCGGCCTCGACTCGAATCGAGCGGGACACAATGGGTGAACTTGCTGTTCCCGCCGAGGCCTATTATGGGGTGCAGACCGCCCGCGCCATCGAAAACTTCCCGATCAGCTCCCTCCGGATGCCCCGTGCGATCATTCGGGCGATGGGCATGATCAAGCGTGCCGCGGCTGCCGTCAACCACTCCCTTGGTTTGCTGGAGAAAAAGCCTGCGGATGCGATTCGGCAGGCGGCAACTGAAGTGGTCGATGGAAAACTGGACGCCGAGTTTCCTGTGGACATTTTTCAGACCGGGTCCGGGACGTCTACCAATATGAACACGAACGAAGTGATTTCCAACCGTGCGACCGAACTGATCGGCGGCGCGCGTGGCAGCAAGCTGGTCCATCCTAACGATCACGTGAATCTCGGCCAATCGAGCAACGACGTCATTCCAACGGCTATTCACATTGCCGCCTCGGAATTGATGCAGCACCAACTCTTGCCGGCGTTGACTCGATTGCAGAAGGCGTTGAAGGGCAAGTCCAAGGAATTCGACACGATCGTGAAAATCGGACGTACCCATTTGCAGGACGCGACACCGGTTCGCCTCGGTCAGGAATTCGGCGGCTACGCCAGGCAGATCGAACTTGGCATCCAGAGGGTCAAACAGGCACAGGGCGCCTTAAGCGAGGTGGCCTTGGGAGGCACTGCCGTCGGCACAGGCCTGAACTGTCATCCGAAATTTTCCGCCAAGGTGATGGCCATCATCTCAAAGGAGACCGGCTGTTCGTTCAAAGAGGCCAAGAATCACTTTGAAGCACAATCGGCGCAGGACTCATTGGTCGAAGCCAGCGGGCAATTGAGGATTCTGGCCGTGAGTCTCATGAAGATTGCCAACGATATTCGGTGGCTTGGGTCCGGGCCGCGCTGCGGCCTTGGTGAGATCAATTTACCCGAGACGCAGCCTGGTTCCTCGATCATGCCGGGGAAGGTCAATCCGGTCATTGCCGAGTCCGTCACGATGGTCTGTGCGCAGGTGATCGGCAATGACGTCACGGTGACCGTCGGCGGCCAGGCGGCCAATTTCGAGCTCATCGTGATGTTGCCCGTCATGGCCTACAACCTGCTCCAGTCCATCGAGCTGCTGGCGACCGCCTCCAACAACTTTGCGGTGAAATGCATCGAAGGGATCAAGGCGAACGAGGAACGATGTAAGAGCCTCATTGAAGAGAGCTTGGCCATGTGTACGGCCCTGGCACCGGAAATCGGCTATGAAGCGGCGGCAAAATTGGCCAAAGAAGCCTATAAGTCCGGCAAGACGGTGAGACAGATGGCGAAGGAACAGAAGGTCCTGCCCGACAAGCGTTTGGCCGAACTCCTCGATCCCTGGCGCATGACCGAACCCGGTGGACCGGTTGGCAGCGCGGGAGGATAGGTTGTTCTATTTAGGCTTGCGTGCATAGCCGATGGGTGACGACATGATAGGCCACAATGCTTTTCAGCGTTGAGCCACATAGATTCTCACTGCTGTCAATTGAACTCAGTCTGGTTGTGAAATAAGGGAGGTCACCCTCCTTGTGTTGACTCCAACCTATGAAGCACTAAGCTTTATGCAACTGCCATTGATAATTCGCCATACTGCCTTGGCAGCATGCATCTTGCTTAATAGCGCCTGTGTAATCGGAAGCTATAGTCCTACGGAACCAACAGTAAAACCTCCCATTACAAGTTCTGCTGAGCTAGACTTTCTATTTTACTCCTATAGGCCGATATCTGGAACCCAACAGGAGACTGATCCTCGAAGCGATGTCCCCCCGTCTTGAGTAGCAGCCACGTTTAGAGTCCGGGCACTCCTGTCGCCGATTTGCTGGCCAATTGCCGCGCATAGGCGGCTGGCGTCAGTCCACCCAACGCTTTTTTCGGCCG
>Ga0187893_10002035_pt1 | contig 45837 bp, 38 predicted proteins | sample MA1701074metaG_FD_139574 | JGI IMG/M metagenome (GOLD analysis project Ga0187893, IMG submission 139574) | White microbial mat communities from a basaltic lava cave in the Kipuka Kanohina Cave System on the Island of Hawaii, USA - MA170107-4 metaG ... | reverse complement strand
CTTCTCGTGTCCTCGGGCCGTGCTCGGCCTGGACAATCGCGCCCGCCAGTTCCACAGGCGCTTGGCTTCGAGCCCTTCTCGCCTGGCGTACTGCGCCAGCGTCACGCCGCTGCGCCTCGCCGCCTCCAGCATCGTTTGCGCTTGCTCACGTGTCCATCTCGTTTCTCGTTTGTTTGCCATGCCACGTGACTACCAGTCGCGCGTCCGTCATCCCAGCCGTCATTCGTCGGGCAGATTCGATGCAGATGCCATTCAAGCAGCTCAGAGGCGCTTCACATCCCGACTCCGTCTTGGGAATGCAGGTGCATCGAAGCGTCCCGGGCTCGCACGGCAAATCTGGGCCACCTGTCGTCGCGTTGGCAGACGATGAGCTCGCTTCGGTGCCGTCGGCTGCGGTCTCCTCGGTGACGTCCGAACCGAAGGTTTCGTCGACGTGCGAGGTCGACGGCGTGTCCGCGCTCGATGTCGAGCCCAGCCCTGTTTCCGCCGTGTCGGTCGAAGCGCCGTGGACGTTGGAGCCTCCGCAAGCAGGGACGAGTCCGCAAACGAGCACGAACACGAACACGAACATGAGAGTGCGACGAGCCGAAGGATGGATGTTCATGAAACCTCTCCTTGCAGGCCCGGACGACACCACCACGTCATGTTATGTTGGCCACGAAGCATGAAACGTGCAATCGCTTTCTTCGTTGCGCTGCTCGCCGGATGCACGCATCGCGGCAAACAGGCGAACGCAGTCGTTCCCACGCCAAGGGTTGCACCGGGGGGTCCTCCCTACACACGCATCCCAGATGTCGGGTTTCCTCCGCTCGATCCGCGATATGGCATGAAGGCGAGTGGCATCGCCTACCGCGACGGTGCCGGCAAGCCTTGGCGAATGCTTCTCGGGCCACCGTCGGGTAAGGCCGTCGTGATTCCCTTCGAACCGGACGGCCGTTGTCCTCCTCGAACTACGCCGATCCATGCCCAGCGTTTCGATCCAGAACGGATCTGCAGAGGCAAGATGGAGATCGCGGCCTGCCTTCCCTACGTCACCGTTCAGGAGGGTACGACCACCGCGACGTGCTGGTACGGTGATCGCGGTCCAGTCCCACGACCCGCAGTTTGGAGCCACGAGCGAGGATGCTGGCTTGGTATGGCCTGTGGTCAAGGTGCTGAGCGAGATACTCCTGTGGTCGATTTGACTGTTACTGTGGTGGATTTGACGACTACTCTGGTCGATCCACATGGCACGATCTGGGTGCTCGACCCGCAATGCATCCTTTCGGTTCTCCCGTGGCCACACGCATCTTTCACCAACGGGTGGAACGTGTGGGGCGGGCCACCCATACGCTCTTGTGATCCCGCCGGCGCGACCCCCTGAGCTCCTCCAACCTCGGCGGCTTGCCACGAAATCTCCGTCGTCCTACTCCGGATCGATCCTTCCTTGCATTGATCCCGAGCGCGCGTCGTTCTCCCAAAAATACGCCCACAGGCGGTTGCGGTGCGGCAGGGGCGGCGAGCTCGAGCGATCGAACGCTCGAATGCTCGGCGTCGGATCAGGTCGGCAAGCCGGCCGACCAGGCTGAGCTGTCCGAGCGGCAGTGGTCGGGGCGGTGCTCGGGCGCCGTGTAGATGGCTGCTCTACCTCGCCATGCGAAATGGCGAGAAACACTGGACTCACCACCGGCAACAAGCCCTCGACCGGGTGAGCATTCGTGAACGGCTTCCTTCGAGGGCCATGAAGCACCTTCGTGCGACTGTGCGTGCTACGCTGGCCAACGGCATGAACCGTGTGGTCGCCGTCCTCATCGTGCTGCTTGGAGGATGCACTTCCCGCAAGCCAGCCATGGTCCCCCCCGCTCCCGAGTCCCCCCCCGTCGCCGATTGGGGACCTCCCTGGACGCGCATTCCGGATGTCGGATTCTCGCCATTCGACCCGACGATGAAACCAAACGGCATCGCCTTCCGTGATGGGGAAGGCAGGCCCTGGCGCATGCTCGTGGGACCCCCGACGGGAAGGACGCCTGTGATTCCGGTCCAACCAAACGGCCAATGTCCTCCTCGCACGACGCCTCTCGGAGCGCGGCAATTCGATCCCCAACGGCTTTGCATGGGTGGATATCAAATTGTTGGCTGTGTTCCCTTCACCTATGTCGGAGAAGATGACAATGCGGGTACCTGCTGGTACGGCGCACGCGACGTGCTCCCGGAATACGTGTTCTGGAGCGCCGAATGGAAATGTTGGTTCCAATGGCCACGGCTCATGCCAGACGCCCTGTTTTTTAGGACGGTGCTCGACCCCAATCACATCATATGGGTGTTCGTTTACGGCGATTTCGAGTTCTCCCAGATTTCGTGGCCCCTGGCGATGTTTCAAGGAGGGCCAAGCAATCCACCGCTAGCCGATCGACCATTCGTCCGCCGTTGCGAGCACCTCGAGTCGCATCGGTAGCCTGTCACGTTTGGAACGACGACCATGCTGTGCTCTCATCGTCACTCGGGATCGATCGTCCCTTGCATGACACCCGAACGCGCGTCGTTCTCCCAGAAATAGGCCCAATGGACCTGCATGCCGTAAAGACCACATCCACGGTCGGGCTTGTCGATCCGGATGCCGTAGATGCCAAGCTCCACGGTCTTTCCGCCGACGGCACTGTGATAGACACGTTCTTTGTTTTCGCCGATGTAGTCACTGATGACAAAGGTCGTGAGCGCACTGTCGGTCACAGACAGATACAGGTCGATGTCCGTGATGTATCCGCTCGGGTGCAACGGATCATACCAATAGACCACCGCCTTGAAATCGTCGACCGTGCCCGGCAGCGGTTGTCCGCCGTTGATGGGAATGGAAGCGGATTCCCAGTTGCTCACGCATGTCGTACCCGTCCTCCACTGCCCGGGCGCCGAAAGCCATTGCGAGTCTGCCCGTCGCATCTTGAGGCGACCCGCCCCCCACAGGTTGTCGAATCCACTGCACAGTCGATCGCCTTGCCCCACTTGACCCGAGCAGTTGCCTGTCTGTCCTTTTCGATCGCCCATGAGCAGCAGGTTCGCAAACAACACTCCGGGCGAACTGATGAACACATCGTCTTGCCCAAACGACGCTGCGAAATCTTTGAAGTAGTCGATGAAGTTGATGGCGGCTCCCGCCACCACGGGTGCAGAATAGCTCGTTCCATCGGCACGCAAGTCATAGACGTAGTCCGTGGGTGGGAAGCCGCTCGGCATACGAGAGCCATACCCCTGCGTCCATGCCCCGTAGGCCGTGAGATCGACGATGCTTCGACCGCGCCCTTCGGCGGTGACGGACAAAGGATTGCCGCCACGTGCACTTCCCTGAAACGCGGGGTCGAGACTCGTGGTCAACCAGATCCCTGCTCCACGCACATCGGTTTCGGTACCGGTCTGCGGCAAGTCATTTGCCTGCGGTTTGCTATGGGCGCCGACCGTGAAGACACCGATCCCTGAGCCGGGCGCAGACACCATGCAATCCGTCGCGCTCGCATGGCCGCGGTTACCGGCGGACTTGATGAGCAACGCACCGACTTCGTAGAGCGCATTGGCCGCTCGACTCAGGCCGTCTCGGCCGAGGCACTTGATATCGATCGTTGAGCTCAGACCTTGCGAAAACAACACGATCGGCGGCGCCGGAACCATGGCCGCAATCTTGTTCAGTGCGGCAATAGCAGAAGCTCCTGATCCATCGAATTTCAGCAAATGAGCCCTTGCCTCGCGAGCAATACCCGAACGGCGGCGCCGAGTGGTTGGATCGGTCACCGCACCATCTTGCCCATCCACCAAATCACCCATGGCAACGCCCGCGACGAATGTGGCATGTTGGGCGCCCGATTGTGTCTGTAGCGTCGGGAAGTCCGAGATCGACGTACAGGTAGCCGTGGAGTTCATCGTTACGCAGTTGAACTTCGAGCCGAAACGAAACGCGCCGTTCGATTCGTCGCGAAACCCGGGATGATTGTCGTGAAAGTCGTGTTGCTCCACGATGGCCATGTAGAGATCGTCCGCGGTGCTGGGTCTTCTTCGTTCGCCATCGAATTCGGAATTGAGCGAAACGTATGGTTGATCGAGATATTGGGAAAGCTGGCTACCTCTCACGACGGCGATCCCGTCGCTTTCGGGCAGCACGACGGTACCGACCTCTTCGAGTCCGGCGATATCCGGATGCTCCGCAAGCTCCATGAGCAGCTCGCGAGGCACGAGCGCGGTCACACACTCGAGACCGTTGCAAAAGCCCGTGACTTCGCCGCCGAGGTCCTCGACGAGCTCGGAGAGCGTGTCTTTCGTGTCCTCGAGTTCGAGCTCCCGTTCGGCGATGAGGATCTGCCTCGATTCCTCGAATTCCCCCCTGGTGCGTATCGCTCCCGTGGCGATTGCAGGGATGAGCTCCTCCAACAAGGTTGGACGAAGTGGACGTTCGTGGATCACCGTGATGTCGACCCAATCGTCGTCGGCCATGGCTTCCGCTTGGACGTGGAGAGGTTCGCTGATCTTGTCGGCGGGTGCGATGGCTCCGGACGCCACAAGCTCGTGCGCACCGAGCTTGCGTTGAACCATCACTTGGTGTTCGTCCGGCCCGAGGGTGCGACGTTCGAGGCGAATGGCTCCGCCGCTCCAGTGGGTAGTACCATCTTCCTTGACCTCGATGCCCTCTTCGATACCCCAGCGGTGATCGGGAGCGGGATTCGTCATGATGTCCGGAGGTAACCCGAGGCGAGCGAAATCCATCGCAGGATGCCAAATCGGCATGTCCTCCAACCTGCTGGCGTTGGGTCCCTCGGCGCCTTCAGAATCCGAGGCCTCACCCTCGCTGTCTGCCTCGGCTTCGGACGGCGCTTCCGATTCGTCTGAGGTTTCGCAGCCAGTGTGCGTGAGCTTTGTCGAAAGAAATGCAAGCTTACCGGCAATGGTTAGCATTCTACGGTTGTGGTTCAGAAATTTCATGGTTCTCTTCCTCGTTGTACTCATCGGCGCCGAGCGCAGCGAAGCCCAGTCTCGTCAATGTGAACCGACGCGTAGGTACGTGTGAACGTTGTCAAGGAACGAGGAACCGACTCGAAGCTTCCTCCACGGATAACATGATACTCGCCGCTGTCAGGTCCCTGCGGATCGACCGATGGACTGACCATGTAGTAATCTTCGCTGTACCAGTCGGACACCCACTCGTGCACGTTGCCCGCCATGTCCAAGGCGCCATAAGGGGAGGCGCCGCTTGGTTTCGAGCCGACCGGCAGCACGGCTTCGGTCCCACAGCCGTCAATACCGTCCTCACGCATGACAGCTTGACCGCAAGTCGCGGCTCCATTTCCCCAGGGATAGGTACGCTCGTCGGTCCCGCGAGCAGCCTTCTCCCATTCGGCCTCCGTCGGAAGTCGCTTACCTGCCCACCGGCAAAACGCATCAGCGTCGGTCCACTTCGCACAATACATGGGTAGGTCGGGCATTGCATGGGGATCCAGTAGAATATTGCAAGTCGGTAGCTCGCAGCTTCCCGCATCGATGCAGGCCTGGTAGTCGCTCTGCCGAACCTCGTACTTGTCAATTTCATATTCTGAGAGTTCGACCATATGGGGTGGAAGATATACATTGCTCTGGCAAGTGACCTCTAGCCCTTCTACGCAGCCCATAGTGAACGGATCAGCCGGAACCGTGACCATTTCACCGCAATCCCCGGGTACACAGGACACCCCGCCACTCGAATCCCCAGAATCACTCGAATCGGATGCGCTGCTGCTCATAGTGATTCCGCTTTCTTGCGTGCTCGTCTCCGGTGAGCCACTCATGCTTGTGTCGGAAGACACATCTTCCGCAGAAGTTTCCTCGTCATCGTTCGACGACATGGAATCCGAATCAGACGTTCCACTGGAATCCGCGTCTTCCTCACGGTTGCCGGCGTTACAAGCGAAGGCAGCAAAAACAGCGATGCACGCCGGAAAAAATTCGTACTTGCGACTCATCATGATGGTGTTGCTCCTCGAAGGCGTTGCTCGATGGCATGTTGCATCTCGGGCGCGAAGCCCTGCTTTAGGACCCAGGACAGCGGGACGGCAGCCTCGGCGATCGGCCACTCAGGTCGAAGCAAGACCGACAAGGCCATCAAGCGATTTCGCTTGCTTGTTTCTGAACGCACAGCGTGATCGAGCGCTTGCATGAATTCGAACGTGGGACCTCGCTCGCCCATCACCCGGATCGCTTCGAGTCTAACTGCCGCGCTTAGATCCGACACGGCCAACTTGACGACATCGTCATCAATCGACCGGTCCTCGATGCGTCGCAGGCCATCCAGCGCCGCTGCGCGCACCTGTTCGCTCGGGTCCGAAAGATGCGCGCGGATGTCTGGCAGCGCACCTGCGTAGCCAGCATTGGCCAATGCACGCAACGCGAGCACGCGTGCCGAACGGTGTTTTGCCCTGGTCAGTTCCTCGTGGAGGCGACGGCCAGCCATCGTCGCCATAGCGGGATGCGTACGTCGAAGTCGGTGCGCCACCGTGCCCAAGCTCAGCAAGGCTTGGTCGCGATTCTTGGTCTGCTGGCTACGATGCAAGAGAAAGTCTACGCTGGCTTCGCTGGGGCTCGTGCTCGACGTCAGCGCTTGCAGCAAGCGCAGGTCGACGTCCTTTGGCAGATCGCCTTCGGCGAGCTCGATCAGCGTGTCTTGGGCCTCTCGCGTTCCAGCTTCACCCAGCGCGCCCAGGAGCACGGCTCCGTGGGGATGACCCCTGCGGACCGCCTTCGCAGCGGCCCGGCGGGCCGCTGCATCTTGTCGCATCCAACCGGTCAACCCGAAAAACACAGAGCCCATTGCGCGTCGCTGTTCTTCGATGCGCACGTCGAGACCCTCGAGCTGGCCAAGCAACGTCTCGAAGCTCATGCCCGCGATGTAGGTGCGGTCGACCTCGCGTTGGACGGCCTCCTTCGACACATCCGTCCACAAGGGGGCGCGCTCGATGGTTGCAAGCTCGGTTCTCAATTCCTCCAACATCTTGGTGTCGACATTGGTCGTGCTCGCACGAATCATCATCACTTTGGTCGCGCTCTCACCATCGAGCATGCTCGGCTCATGCACGTGAATACGCTCGCTTGCCTCGATGCGTCGGACGTCTCCGGCAGAATCCAAAGTGAAGGTGGTCTCCGCTCGTGTGACCTCGGTCGAAACCCGCTCGGGTTTCTTGGTGACGTGTCCCAGGGCCGCATGGTAGGGATCTCTCGTCTTGACGATGACCGGGTTGCTCGGCTCTCGGCGGTAGTGCGCACGATACATGCCGATTGCGTCAGTCTCCTCCACGCTCCAAGCGGTATCGATCGCAGCCGGCATGGTGAGCTGCGTCATACCCGCGAACGACTTCATCAAACGCTGGATGGCTCCGGAAGTATCGGGGGCCAAACCGAGGCCGAGCACATGACCGTCCGAGGCTAAACGTAATGCGCAGCCACGTTTCAAGTCACGGACAAACGTTTCACGGTCTGGCCCATCCAGCGGACCGTCGCTCTTCCCACTCAACGATACATCGACGAAACGAGCGTGCATCTCGACCTGCTCCGCCGAAACGGCGGTGACCGTGGTCTCCCAACGTCCATGAAGGTCCAGCACAGCGGTCGGAGCTTCCGTAGGGTCGCTCGACGTGCCGCGAAGCCAAAGTTCGGCGCGCACGTGGGTATCGAACGCAATCCGTTCACCAATGTTCCAGGCATGACGAGAATCGCCGACGGAGGCTGGCGCCTGGGCATTGAACACTTCGGCGTACGTCAGCTCGGTGGAGTCACCCAACATGACAGGCGTTTCCTGTGCGATGGAAACACTCGGCGAGCCCCCACAGGCGGCGAGCAGGAGGACCCACGAGCTGGCAAACGTTCGTTGGGAGGTCATGGGACGACGAGTCCTGGACACCGGATCTCCACGCAGGCACCGGCGACACATTTGAGTGGGTTTGGGCAATCCGCATCGGCCATGCAAGTCCCCGCTTCTTTCGGTCCCCATGGTGCTCCGAACAGATCGATCGCATCTCGAAGCAGCCGATGGTTGGTGTTGCCCGTCGGGTTCCAGACATCCGTACATACCCCCGCCACACACGTGAATGGCTCTTGACAGCCGAAATCGTCCACACACGGCGTTCCGGCCTCGGGCGTGATGCCGTCGAAAGTCAGCGCGGGAAATGAGATCCCGTTGCTGAGCGATGCGATGGGACCGTCGGAGGGTTTGGGCACGAGCGATGGTTGACTTCCACAGGCTGCGTTTCCGAACAGCGCAATGCACTGCTCGAAACCGTCCCAGTCCGCGAGGGTCTTTTTCCAGGTCTTGGTCAAAAACAGGACCGTTGCACGGACGAAGAGGTCCACCTTGCCACTCAAAGCCTTGATGACGACCGCAGCGCCGAAGTCCCAGTTGTAGTTCCAGTCCGACGTGGCCAAGCGTTCGAGGAAGCGTTCCGAGACCGCGACGGGCGTATTGGATGCCCGTTCGATCCCCATCGTGGCGACCAGCGGAAATTCGACGGTGATGAGGTTGAGCTGCGCCCGGATGCCGGCGTCGACACCAATGAAGCGATTGCCGATGCCCAAGAAGAACGCCGCCTGGGCATCGGCGCCAATGCGGGGACCAATTTTGCCGAACACGTGGACGCTCGGATCGAATGTGAGGGGAGCGATGCCGTAGGTCAGACCTACCTCACCACTCACACCCCAAAACGCGCTGGCCGACACTTCCAAGCCTGCGCGAAATGGGCCCACGGCATACGCCACCTGGGCACCGATGAGACGAATAGGAACCTCGGGACCCCCAAACGGGGCGACCAGTGGCCCTTGGTCGAGCGCACCAATGGCGTGCTGAAATTCGGTGACCACGCCCCGGTATTCCTGGACGAGGTCTCGGTAGCGCTGCTCAAGCTCCGCACGGGCTTGCGAGCTCACGAAAGCGTCGTGCACGCCCCCCCAACGGCTGTACACGTCGATCGCGAGCTGGAGATCGTGCATCATCTCGTTGACACGTTTGAGTGTGGCAGGGATCTCCGTTCGGAGGGTCTCGCAATCTGGAATCGGTGGGCTGCTCTCGTCGAAGCCGATCTCATTCCCACCGATCTTGATGTTCTCGCCTCGTAGCCTGGCGATGAGGTGCACGTCCCATTCACATGGGCTTGCGCTTCCTCCGGCGTCCAGCAACAGCACCTCGTGACGCGTCCCCCACACGGTGGCCCATAGACCGAAATGCGCGTTGGCCATGACATCGAAGCCCGCCCCTTCTGAGAACCGCGTTTCGAAGTTGGCGTCTTGAGCCGCGCCAGCGCTCAGCTCGATGTTGAAGCGCGCGTTGCCCTTCGTGCGATGCCATTCGGTTTCGGGAGCGCTGGGGTTCATGGCACGGTCACCACCTTGGCCCCAGGCACGTTGCTCGGGTACGACAGTGTCGTCCCACCCACAAGCATGTTCTCCGAAAACATCCGTAGCGCTAGCCCCCTCTACGACTCGAGAGCGTCCCACCCGGCACGCATTATTCGTGCAGTCACCAGGAAGCGGCTGTGTCACGACGTCCGGCAAAGGTGGATCATCAGGCTGAGACTCAGGCACCGCCTCATCTCCCGGTCCTTCTTCGATCTTCGGATCATGCGGATACTCGCCGTCCATGGGCTGGATCGCATCTGCATCGGGACATTCTGAAAACTGCGCGCAGAGCTGGCATCGACCCTCGACACACGCAAACTTCGAGCTGATGCAATCGGCCGCGGTCGTACACGGATCGCCGAGGGGCTCACCCGGAAGTGCATCGCATTCGTGCGCCAACTGATCGATCGTCCCGTAAAGCACGCAGCAAAGAGGATTGGCCGCCACGGCCTCGCAACGGGTGCCCAGGTTTCGATCGGGATCCAACCCGGGATCCGGCATGGGCTCGTAGACTGTGCGGCTCAGGATCTCTCCTGTGGGAAGGAAGAAAGGTTCCTCGCGCTCGGTGCAGTACTCCATCGGTTGTGGGGTCGTGCATCCCGGCCCGGGATCCGTCGTCGGCTCGAGCCCCAAGATCGGACATGGGTCGTCGGGATGAGGCTCCGCGGGACCAGGAATGTAGCCGTGCAGGCAAAAGTCGGGGTCCACGACGGGTTGGATCGCGTTCGAGCATCCTTCGATGAACGGCGGAAACACGGGCATCCCGTTCGGGGCGAAGCTTATCGACGGCGCAACCGTGCACGCCGGCCCGAAATCCGCATCGTCCATGAAATCGGGATCGAAGGAATACGGATCGAACGGATCGTGGGGCACGCTGCAGTCGTCGCCCGTCCACCCGGGATCGCACGCGCACTTCACCTCGCCGGGGTTGGTCCCCTCTGTGCACGAGCCGTGGCCCGCACAATTCGGCTTCGTGACGCATGCTGAGCCGCACGCGTTGCTGACGATCTGGACCTGCTCGAAACCAGTGACGGCTGCGCCCAAAGCTTGGAGTTGCGAGACAGGTACGGGCGTGATCAGGACGTCTGCCGAGCCACCGTCTCCAGCCAAGATCTCGCCTGCGGCGATTTCACACGTTGCGTGGACGACGACTGTATCGTTGCCGTTGCCACCGTGAGTACTGTCGGTACCGGGTCCAGGAACGATGTAATCGTTGCCTGAATTGCCGTTGAGTACATCGCCCCCTGCCCCACCGTAGATCTCTCGTCGACGTTGCTTCCCTCGATGGCATCGGCGTCCGCACCCCCGGCGACGAGGCCGGGTCCTGCGACGTTGAGGTTGTCGGGCCCATTTCCACCCAAGATGGCCACGAAGCCCGAGGCAGCACTCGTGGCTGAGTCGGCTCCGTCCAGGAGCACGAGGCAAACATTGGACGCCGTGTTGTAAACCGCGTCAGGGCTGTTGCTTTTGATGATCGGTGTCGTCCCCATGGGGCATGAAGCAGCATCATCACCGGGCGGTTCGGCTCGTCGAGGGGAGTTCTCGAGCGTTACCCGACCCAGCGCTGTTCGACTCGGATCAGGGGAGGATTCCGGAGAAGGGTCGCAAGCCAAGAAGAAGCCGAGCGAGGACAACGGCCATGACCACGGGTTCTGGTTGAAGCAACGCAATGGAGCCCCCCTCGGGTAGAAATGATCAACCGATCGGACTCTCGCAGGTTTTTTCGATCGAGTCTATGGGATCTTTCGTTGCCCGCGTGGCCAGCCGGTGGGCCAGTTCAATTACTACCAGTGAAATCGATCTTGCTGCCCGGGAACGAACATCGGGTGATTCGACCTGGCAAAGACCGGTGGGTTTGGTAACCTCGATGGTGGTTGGTGCTCCTGATAGGCTCGGCCCATGAACCGAACGGCGTTGATCCTTTTTATGGCGACTTTTGCGTGCAATGCGAACGAGACTTCTGACGAGGATCTGTCGAGTGAATCGACGGACGAAAGTGAATCGGGGGGGTCGACGTCGGACCATGGCGGCGCTGCCACTGGAAACGGAGGGTCCATGGATGCGTCTACTTCCGAAGGGGACGGCAAGGAGACAACCAGCTCACCCGACAGCGGGGGAAGCACGTCTTCGGATACGGTGGGCAGTGAAACGGGCGTTCTCACGGGTTCGGCCATGGGCTCGGAATCCGGCGCGAGCGAAAGTAGCTCGGGCGACACGGGATCGATCTCCGAGGATTGCTCCTCGATCGACTTGGAGAACGAGACCTGTCTCGCGATCGCGATCGACCTCGGACAGGGAAGCTACGTCGTGCGCGTGGGCCTGGACAGTGGGAATGCCTGCAAGGTTGCCACCCTCGACTGGGATCTACGGTTGCCCGACATCTCCAGCCTCGTGCATCAGGGGGAATGGCTGTACACGTGCGCAACTACGGTATTTCGCATGTCGTTGGCGGACGGTTCCACCGACGACAGCGGGATTGCCTGCAACGCGGTCGTGGGCTTCGACGGGAAACTGCTGGTGAAGCGAACCAACGTCGATAGCGATCTCTACGCGTTCGACTCGTTCGAAGCGTTGATGGCCGATAGTCCGAGCACGATGTATCCCCTGACCTACATGGGTTCTCGTCTGGTCATCCACGAAGGCTCACTCTACGCCGCGTGGCACTCGACTTCGACGATCGACGTGCACGCGTTTCCCTCGGGCGAGCTCACCCGCACGATCATGCTCGAAGGCTTCGACGATTGGGTGGATGGCATGGCACGGCTTGGCTCCGGATCGCTGGCGGTGCTCGCCCAGCGTACCCAGGAACGCATCGCCTCGTTCGACCCCGAAACGGGCCAGAGCCATGGCGACATCTCGGTCCAGAGCTCGCTCGGGATTCTCTACGGCCTCGCCTGCCCCTGAGCTAAAACCACGCCTGATAACCAGCGTAAGGTTCGATGAGCAAGTCGAACGGTGCGTTGTCGGGCGTGGTCCCGGGCGGAGCGGTGGGATCCGCAACGATGGTCGTCTTGGAATAAATCTGTTGCACGGCAAAGCCCACGACCATGCCGTGGTTGTTCTGTATGGGAATGCCTAGTTGGAGCGCCCCCCGAATGACGGGATCGTAGGCGGTGATGTTTTCGTCTCGCATGGCCGACACCGGGCGCACGAAGTTCGAGATCGCCAGCCCTACGCTACCACCGAGCTCGAGAAAAACTCGGCGGATGGGGATCTGGAGGCTGGGACCGAGCGAGAGATCGGTGTGTGCGAGCGCGGCCCTGCGCGAGACCGATTGTACTGCGCCTACCTCGGGCACGTGCACGAACAGATGTCGTTGCATGAACTGGTTGTGGCCGAAGTGAGCCTCGAAACCGAGCCGCAAAGCCCCGAGCGCAATGGCATGAAACCGTAGCTGAAACGCAAATCCGAAGCCGGCCGGCTGCATCACCTCGCGACCCATGCCGACCAGCACAGGCACTCTGGCAACGGCTGCGGCGCCCAGCACCCACCGCCGGGCGGGACGCACGAGCACGGTGTTTCCACGCTCGGCTTGCGGCTGCTCTCGTGCGTTTGCCGGCATGGCGACCCCCCCCGCAAGGAGGACAGCCATCAGCCCGAAAAACCTCGGGGCAAACCGGTCGAGCACGGCGCGACCTTAGTACAGCTTCGCGGAAGAAAGCACCCCGAGGTCCGATGCGCTGCAGGGAGGTCGCCCAGCGCAAAATCGCCGGTTGACCGACGCCCGGGCCACTATCATGGGACACGTGGCGGTTCGCGTCGAACTTCGCCGGGATGCCAAGCCGGCGGTCGGCGATCCATGGCTTCGCAAGCGTCAAGTTGCCAAAATATGGGGACCGACCGATCCCGCAACGGTTGTCGAGGTGATCGATCATCGCTCGCATACACTCGGTTGGGGGCTCGTTTCTCCGGTATCCGACATCGTCGTTCGAATGCTTTCGTTCGGTGCGGAGCGCCCCCCCACGACGTGGCTGGAAGATCGCCTCGAGTCCGCGTTTGCGGCACGTGTTACCTACGGATTCGAGCAGGACGGCACGACGGGCTACCGCGAAGTCAACAGCGAAGGAGATGGCCTACCCGGCTTGGTGATCGATCGCTACGAGCACGACTACGTCGTACAGATCGCAACCGCCGCCATGGCGGCACGCGAGCCCGCGATCCTTGCCTGGCTCGCTGCTCGCACGTCTGGACGCATACACGTGAGCCTTCCCGCAGCTGCCGCGAAACGAGAAGGCTTCGAGCTGGGCGTACGGTACGAAGCCGGAGCTACGGCCGAATCGTCGGATCGTCGTGACGTCTTGCACTTTCACGAGCACCGGCTGGCATTCAAGGTGCCTGCGCCTCCTTCACAAAAGACCGGTGCCTATTTCGATCAACGTGACAACCATCGCGTGGTCGCTTCGCTCGCGAAACGTCATGGCGGCGCACTACTCGATTTGGGTTGCCACGTCGGGGGATTCGCTCTGCATGCTCGTGCACGCGGGCTGGACGTCGTGGCCATGGATCAATCGGACTCGGCGTTGGCATTCGCTCGTGACAACGAGCGCGCCAATGCCCTGCAAGGCATCACATGGGTGCGCGGTGACCTGTTCGCACCATCGAGTGGAGCACTGGAGGGAACGTTTGGAACCATCGTGCTCGACCCGCCGAAGATCGCGAGTACCAAACGAGACATCGGGAGAGCCATCACCGCGTTGCAACGCGTGGTGGAGCGATTCCATGGTCGCCTAGAACCGCGTGGCCATCTCGTGCTGTGTAGCTGCAGCCATCACATCGGTCGTGATGCGCTCGACGCCATCATGTTGCGCATCGACGCGATTGGCTACACGCGGGTCGCATATCTGGGAGCAAGCGTCGACCATCCAGTCGCGCCTGGACACGTGGAAGGCGAATATTTGAGAGTGAACGTGTACCAACGTCGTGGCTGAACCAGTAACAGGGCGCGGGCTCAGCCAGTCGCAGCAGCCGGTCGACTGTCGTGAATGCAGAGCCTGTAAACGCTGTTTTCGGTCTCGACGTAGAAAACGCTTCGATCGGACGTGGACAACACGCGACGCACTGCCGTGGTCACCATGCGCTTGCCGTTGGGATCGCGAAAAATCACCATTCCCCGCCCTACGGCAGGTTGCGAAATCAAGTAGCCTTCGTAGATCCTACCGACCGTCGAGGTCAGCGAGGCGTCCCGCGATGTGCGAATCTTCGTGGCGACGACAGAGAGCACCGTAGCAATAAGAATATCGCCGTGCGCCTCCGTACGCTACCGGGTCTTGTCCAAACCTCCGCCCGCGATACCGAGACCTGGAGCGATGGGTGCGCGCAGGTGGGACTGCGCGCCGACCGTAGGCGAGAGCGATATCGTATCGTCCAGCAGACCCAGAGAATCGGTGAGAACCCAGCCCTCGAGCCCCCCGTGCAAACGAATGCGAAGCCATCCAGGCGTGGCCGTGTCCACGATTCGCACGGTGCTCCCCCCTTGCAGCACAAAGCTCACCTTCCGATGAGCGCCCGGGCCTTCGCGAACATCCACGGCTTGCTCGAGCGCCACGGCGGGCGTGTACGTGCGTTTGCCGCGAACGGCGATACCATGCAGGGATCCCGCGACGAGATAGATGACGACAAGCACCGTCACGACGGCGCTGCGGACCGTTCCTCTGCGAGATCCCGCTGAGCCCAATACCCGCCCGGCACGAGCACGGGAGACGAGCATGGGGACAACCAGCACGACGGCCATCCAACCACACACGAGGCCAATCCAGCCGATACTGGGCGCTGCAAGCGCTGACACCAGCAGATCCCATCCCGACTCTGGCGGATCGATTTGGCGACCGTTGGTCGCCGCTTGCAGCTCGGCGCCGCGTCGCACGACCGCCAAATTGTGTCGTGCAGCTTCAGCGACGTCGGCGGAAGGTCGCCATTGTGATTGGAGCGCGCGACGAAGGTGAAACGTCGCACGGCCGAGCTGCCCGAGCTCGGCATACGCAGTACCGAGGTCGAACTCGAGCAAGCTGACGGGCGTCTGGAGCAAGCGAGCGGCCTCCTGATAGGCGGCCACAGCGGCCGCTCTATTGCCCGCCAACATCGCTTGGTGACCACGCACGAACGCATCGTCGACCACGTCCGCATGCGCGACTCGGCCGCAAACTAGCAGGCACGCCAAGCACAACCCCCCCGTGAGTTTCATCGTCTGAGCGCCTCCACCAACTCGATGGCCTGTTCGAGAAGGTCGCGACGTTCCTCTCGCGTACCGATTTGGCCCGCGAAACGGGCGATATCGCAGCGATCGAGCAGCTCCCGCAAGCGCGACAGCGTGACACCGGGCACATTCGCGCGCCGCAGGTACTCGAGCAATTCTGGACGAGGAAGGCCCACCGCCGACGGACCGGCACGATCGACTGCAGCGCCGTGCACGAGTTGTGCGAGTGCAGCGTGAAAACCGTCTCCCTCGCCCACAGCAGCTCGTGCACGTGCAATGAGCTCCCGCTCGCGCGCGAGTCGTCGCGCTCGCGTGCGAGCACGCTCGTCGGGCCCGAAGCGTATCCAAGCCCAGGTGCCGAGCGTGGTCGTGGCCAATACGGTTGGAACCGAGAGCATGGCCCAAAACCAGCGTGACGGCGTCAGCCAATGCGCAACCGGTTCGGTGCGAGGAAGCGTGTCCCCAACCAGAATCGGAATCAAATCGGACCCTTCGGGCGCGTTCTGCTCGGGGTCACGCGGCTCACTTTCGTCCGTGGGGGCGAGTGTACCGTCTTTGGCCAACACTCGAAGCACGATGGGTTCGGTGCTCACCGATTCGTAGCGGCCCGTGCTCGGATCGAAAAAATCGAGTCGATGCGGGGCAATCGTGAGCTCGCCCTGCTGCTCGGGGATCACGAGAAATGCATATTTTCGCGTGCCTCCCAACGGGACATCCGTGGACAACTCGGTCGTGACTTTGGGATCGTAGCGACGGATCCCTGCGATGGTCGGCCAAGGCGGTGGTACGAGCGATCGGATGTTCCCCGTGCCCGACATCGTCACCGTGAGTGTAAATGGCTCGCCCACGCCGAGCTCGTTGCGATCGATATCGGCGGTGATCGTGAACTTGCCAACGTTGTTGGGTGAGAAACCAGATGGCTGTCCCTCGGCCGGCAATGGACGCACCTCGACTGCAATCGGCTGCCCGCGCACGCGCTTTCGTCCTCCGACGACGATCTCGGCTGGACCGACGGTCAACGTTCCAGCGCGCTGCGGAAACAGCACACGACGCATGCCAGGATGCACACGAAAGGGCACACCTTGCACGAGCTCGCTGTGGGGCTGGCCTTCCGGCAGCTCCTCGCTCCAAAAATCCTGAAAGGTGGGCAGCGTGCGAAGCTGGATGTTGAGAAACCGACTGCGCTCGTATACCTTGAGCACGTACGTGATAGCTTCACCAACCCACACCGTATGCTTGTCCACGCTCGCCCAAGGAAATGCTTCTCCTTTGGCGTGCACTGGCTTGCCGTCCGCTGTGCTCGGTTGCGGCTCGGATTCCGGCAATGCCGTTCCCGAAACCGTCAGTACCTCTACGTTCGAACGAATGCGTTTTCCGTGATCCTCGACGTGAACCGCCAGCTCGAATCGACCGGGTCGCGTGGGGACGAGCTGGTACACGAAGCGTTTGCGCGCTTCGCTGCTGGCCCGGCCATTGATCCAGCTCGTTCGCGTGCTGTAGCTGGTCGTGGGGCCATCGACCTCGAACCCCGAGAGATCCGGGAGCAAGGGATCGGGAAGCGCGCCGTCCCCTGCCATACGCACGAGCTCGACGATGAGCTCGACCGGCTCGCCGGCCAACACCGAGCTCGGCTCGACCGCGATACCGATGTGAAGCTGTTCGTTTGCCCGCGCGAACCTGGACGATGCGAGCACCAGCGTCCCGATACAGCACGTGAACGTTCGTCGAGACCAGCTCACCAATCCTTCTCCACGCGCGGCACACGACCCGGTGCGGGGCGATCGAGCATGAAGCGATCCTCTGCATCGAGCTGTTCGAGCGCAGCTTCGATGTCCGCGCGATCCAACTCACGCGGTTGTGCGTATTGCTGCTGCTGGTCGGGCGACTTGTCTTTGGGCTCGTCTGGCTGTTTGGGCGGCTCTTGCGGCGGCTCTTCGTCGTGCTTTTGCTCGGGTTCTTGTTCGCGATCTCGTTCTTGATCCTGCTGGTCGTTCTGATCCTGGTCGTTCTGATCCTGCTGGTTTTCTTCTTGGTTTTTTTCGCTGGGTTTGTCCTCACCGGATGGGTCTTGCTGCTGTTGCTGGTCTTTGTCCTGCTCTCGATCCTTTTTGTCCTGTTCGCGTTTTCCCTGGAGTGCGAGCTCCAGGTTCCACTTGCACGCACCATGTTCGGGCATGGCCTTGAGAGCTTCCACGTAATGAGCGATGGCGGCATCCCATTGTTCTGCGTCGACGGCGAGATTTCCGAGCTGGTAAAATGCGCTTGCTCGTACGTTGGCTTGTTCGGATTCCGAGGCGCGCTCGAACGCTGCCCTTGCGGGATCGCGATCTCCCTTGGCCAGCAGTGCTAGACCACGATTGAACTGAATCTCCGGACGGTCGCCTCTTTGCTCGGTCGCCGCGTCGAAGGACTGGAGGGCTTCGTCATGGCGGCCCTGTTGATACGCCAGGATACCGGCTTCGACGTTGGCGTCCTTGCCGGCCAAGGAATTCGCCAGCCATCCCGCCACCAGCACGGCCGCGGCCACATGAGTGTTCATACACGCCTCCGTCGTTCCGCAAGCGCCAGGCTAATCGCGATGAGTAACAACGCTGGGCCAGCGACGAGATGAAAACCTTCCTGGCGATGGACTTCGACGCGATCGCGTCGACGCTCGCTCGAAAGCTTGTCGAGCAAATTGCGCACCTCGTCGAGCCCGAATCGTTCGGTATCGACCGGGATGTAGCGTGCTCCGGTGCTCTTGGCGAGCGTTTCGAGCAATTGCTCGTCGAGCCGGGTCATCACGTAGTTGCCGCTGTCATCGGTCTGGTAACCGTCGGGATTGCCTTCGCCATCGAATTTCTGCACGGGCTCGCCAGACCGCGAACCGATTCCCACGCTATAAATCGGCACAGCGAGCCGAGCTGCCTCCGCCGCAACCTCCAGTGGCCGCGTACCGGTATCCTCCCCATCCGTGAGCAAAATGATCGCTTGATGCGGATCGCTGCTCGTTTGTGGTTCATTGTGTGCATCCTGTGCCGCATCGGTTTCGCTACGCGCATCGACCAAGAACGTCAATGCCAGCTTCAATGCCTTGCCAATGGCCGTACCCCCGGGATTTTCCGTGCGTGGATCGGCGTGCTGGAGATACATGGACAGTAGCCGCACGTCTCGCGTGACAGGCAAACCCCGCGCAGCTCCGGCAAATACGACCAACCCGACCCGATCACCCCGTTTTCCGGCGTCTTCGAGAAACCGCGTCAGCTCGGCGGCGATCCGCGCGCTACGGCTGGGATACACGTCTTTGGCCAACATCGACTTGCTGTAGTCGACCACCAACACGACGTCCAGACCGCTGGCCGGCACGACCTTGGCAGTACCGCCGTACTGAGGTCGCATGAGTGCAAGAGCGAGCAGACACAACACGAGCGTGGTGATGACTGCGTGAAGCAGCCGTCGCCCATGATGTACCGTGCTCACCAGTCGAGCGACCAGCACGGGATTGCCCAACGCACGAAGACTTTCGCGTCGTCGAAAAGCGCCATACGAATACGCAAGCACGACTGCCGGAGCGAGTAACAGCAGCGGCCAAACGTCCATGCGCGCGAACACGAGCTCGGTGAGCCCTTCGGTATCGAGCACATTCGATGCGATGGCCATCATGGGAACCTCCGCAATCGACCGTTGCGCAACAACACATCGAGCATGAGCAGCGCGAGAGCGGGCCACAGCAGCCACGCGAACAGCTCGGCACGCACGTTTTCGCCTTCGTTGATCGAACGCTCGAGTTTGTCGAGAAGATCCTGAAAGCTGGTACGTAACGCTTCCTGATCTTCGGCAGTGTATGCGTATCCACCCGTGACGCTGGCGATGCGCTCGAGCTGCCCGGGATCGATGCTGAGGTTTCCGCGTCCGCCATGACGCCCAATCAAAATCGTGTATACGCGGACGCCCCGTTCCGCGGCTGCCGAAGCGGCGCTGTCGGGATCCAAGCCTCCGGCGTTGTGGACTCCGTCGGTCACGAGCACGATCACCTTGCTGGCGGCATCCGATTCGTCGATGCGATTGAGTGACACACCGACACCTGCGCCGATGGCCGTCTTGCCGCCGTCGATGACTCCGAGACGCAATCGTTTCACCATGGCACGAAGCACGTCATGGTCCATGGTGAGCGGCGAGACCGTCGAAGCATCGGCGCCAAACACGACCAATCCAACGCGATCGTGCCGACGCAATGCAATGAACTCGTCGATGACCTGTTTGGCCGCCTCGAAGCGATTTGGAAGCATGTCCATGGTTTCCATCGAGTCCGAGAGATCGAACGCGATGACGACGTCGATGCCTTCGTGGCGAATGCGATCCGTGAGCCGACTCGATTGTGGTCGTGCCAACGCAAGTACGAGCACGGCAGCACACGCGAGTCGCAGGGCATCGGGAAGTTGCGCGAGGCGGGCCGCGATGCCTTGGTGAAGCCCGGCCAGCGTGGCGACTCTCGAAAAACGAAACGTGGCCGGCCGTGGTGCAACCCACGCACGCACCGCCAAAGCGGCAAGTGGAAGCAACATGGCGAGCAGCCACCAAGGCTCGCCGAACGACACATGGCGCAACTGGTCGCCCAACACCGAAGCAATGCTAGCGAACACGACCAACAACACGAGCAGCGCGAGCAGAACGAGCTCGAGTAGCGGTCTCATGCGTCGCCTCCAGCCACGGTCTCGACCCGTGACGGCGGATGCTCGCGAGCGGCTTTGCTGCCGAGCGCTGGTTTCGGCATGCTGTCTTCCACGAACCTGCGCACATCCGAAACCGCGTTCGTGGCAGCCTCGGCAGTGGGCAGCATGCGAGCGAACTTTACGAGATCGCAGTCTTGCAGGAACGACACGATACGCTCGGGCGCAAGCGGGGCGACCAAGTCGGGACGGCGCACGAGCATCTGACGGATCTCCTCGGTCGTACGATCGAGCGCAAGCACGTCGAAACGTTCCTGCACGTAGTCCTTTGCGATCTCGGTAAGAGAGACATAATGATCTTGCGCTCGCCCACCAGCAACGAGATCGGCAGCAAGCAACCCATCGAGTCGTGCCAACGCACGCTCGTGCGGCGGAATCGCAGGCACGACAGGTGCTCCGGCTACACGCGCACGAATTCGTCGATACGCCGCATACGCGACCAAAGCCAACAATGCGCCAGCGAGCACGCCATAGATGACGAGCTCGGCGGTCTCATTGGGGTATGTGAGCGAAAGCGGTGGATCCTCCGGTTTACGCGCGGGAGCGGCCTCGTTCGCCAACATGGGGGCTACCTCGAACGCATGCGACGACACGCGCACGGTGTGGATGGACCCCTCTGGTGTCACATAGGTCAGATCGAACGCGGGAACGGTTGCCTCGCCGACGTCGAAGTACTGCAAGTGCAACGTGAAGGTCTTGCGCATCGCCTCGCCGGATGGCTCCGGCACGCCTGCTTCCGTCGATACGACGTGAAGCGGCGCAAGCTCGACGCCAGTCGGTAGGTTGACACTATATCCGCGCGGGAACGCTGCCGTGACTTCGAGCACGAGCAGATCTCCGATGCTCGAAGGATCCGGAGACAATCGCGTGGTCACTGCGACTACGCCCTCGTGATCTTCCGCCTCGGCCACGGCAGCGGATGTAGCTTCGGGTTCCTCGGCATGCGCCCACGAGCTTGCTATCGACGATGCGCCCGCCGAGGTGCACGAGACCACCACGAGCCTGCACAGTGTCGACGCAATCCTCATCGCCGCAGCCTCCGTTCGCGACGCGAGAAGAATGACACCAAAGGACGCTGCCAATTCTCACCGCAGCGAATCGTCATACCTTCGAGACGTAACTTTCGCAGCACTCGATCGAACCGAGTGCGTTCCTCGGCCACCATATGGCGATAGCGGGCGACTCGGCGCGCGCTCAAATCCCAAAATTTGTCGCCACCGCGGTCCAAGAGCTCGAGATCTTCCATGGCAACCAGGCCCAGCGGTGGCAGCTCGAGCTCGAGTGGATCTTCCACGCGAATCGGCACGATGTCGTGGCGTCGCAACGCAAGCTTGAGCGCGTGCTCGAAGCCATGGAGATCCATGGGCTCGGACGGTACGACGAAGTCCGATACCAAAATCGCTACCGCGTGCCCTTTTGCCAGCCTCGCCAGATACTCCAGTGCGACGACGGGTTGCGTACCACGGTGCTCCGGCACGTGCGTGAGCACGTGTTGTACGACTGCGAGCACGTGCTTACGTCCGCTCCTCGGCGGCAAGAATACCTCCACGCGATCGGTGAACCCGATGAGGCCCACGCGATCGTTGTTGCGCACGGCCGAGAACGCGAACGTGGCGGCAAGTTTGGCGATCAAATGTCGTTTGTCGGTATCTCGAGTTCCGAGATCGAGACTTCCCGACATGTCGACGAGCAACATGACAGTGAGCTCACGCTCTTCGGTGAACAGTTTGACGTGCGGCTGACCGGTACGCGCGGTCACGTTCCAGTCGATGGCACGCACTTCGTCGCCGGGCTCATAGGCGCGCACTTCCGAGAACGCGATGCCCTGGCCCTTGAACACGGAACCGTACGCACCAGCGAGATGCTCGTTGACCAAACGTGAGGTCTGGATCTCGATACGACGAATCTCGCGCAACAACTCGGTCGTGCGTGTACGCGCATCGGCTGGCGAAACATCGGATTGTAGCGGCCCAGTCATCGTCGAATCAAGGCACCTGCACGTGTTCGAGAATCTGACGCACGATTTGCTCTACGCTCTTGCCTTCTGCTTCCGCTTCGTAGCTCGGGATGATGCGATGACGCAATACGTCCGGCGCGATGGCCTTGACGTCCTCCGGACTCACATATCCACGGCGACGCAGGAACGCGTGGGCCCGTGCAGCTTGAAACAATGCGATCGAGGCGCGTGGCGACGCACCGAAATCGATGAATGGCTGTAGCTCGGACAGACCGGCCGCACTTGGTTCTCGCGTCGCCCATACCACGTCGACCATGTAACGTTGCACTGGCGGCTCGACGATGATCTTGTCGATGCTGCGACGCACTTGCTCGAGGTCCTCAGGGCCGATGATGGGCTCGACCGCCGGTGTTCGACCCTCCAGCGCCGAGCCCATTCTTTGGACAATCGCGAGCTCCTGGTCGCGGGTGGGATAGCCAACGCGGATCTTGAACATGAAACGATCGAGCTGCGCCTCCGGCAATGCATACGTGCCTTCCTGCTCGATGGGATTTTGTGTAGCCAGCACGAGAAACGGATGCGAAAGTGGATACGTGTGATCGCCTATGGTGACATGGCGTTCTGCCATCGCTTCGAGCAGCGCGCTTTGTACCTTGGCCGGAGCACGATTGATCTCGTCCGCAAGCAGGAGATTCGTGAAAATCGGACCCTGCTTGTTCGTGAACGTGCCGGTGCTGTGATTGTAGATGACGGTGCCGAGCACATCCGAGGGCAATAGATCGGGCGTGAACTGCACACGCTTGAACGCGAGCTCGAGGCAGCTGGCCAACGAGCTGACCGTCAAGGTTTTGGCCAGCCCCGGTGCGCCTTCCAAGAGCACGTGCCCTCCGCACAGCAGTCCCATGAACACCCGTTCGACCATGTCGTCCTGACCGACCACCACTTTGTGAACTTCGGTGAACAAACGCTCCAAAAACGCGCTTTCGCGCTCGACCAGCTCGTTGATGACACGAATGTCGTAGGCACCCACGGTCATGACATGGCTCGCTCGGAAGGTGTTGGGATGATGGGGAAAGGGCGCATGGCCTTCGGCGTACCGGAGCCCGCGCCAGCGGCGGCAGTATAACCTGGCGTGCGAACCGGGCGATGCCCTCGGATATTTCCATGGCCCCTCGACCTCCCAAAGCGCGAGCTGCACGTCACGCCAGACACCCTCGAAAGGCCGGGATCCCGCGTTGACCCTCGTCGGTCGTTGGTCTAAAACCAGCCCGCCATGGCGATTCGCGAGCCCGAGCGGCTGTTCGACAAGCGTACCTACAAGCGACACGTGAGAACCGGCGTGATGACCAAGGAGCAGTTCGATCACTTCATCGAAAGCCTTCCTGACGTGTCGGGAAACATCGCGGCTCGCGAAGAAGGTGGAGACGACGACGGCTACGATACTCCGCGCAGGGTTCGTCGTACAGACCGATTCTTCGGTGCCGCCAACGTCGGACTCCCGTTTCGTGCGATCACTCATCGCGTCGACGACGATCTCGACGATGACGATGACGACGACGAGTTCGATGACGATGACGATGACGATGACGACGACGACGACGACGACGACGAGACCTTCGACGATGACCAAGAAGGTGATGGCGACGGCGGCGGCGGCGACAAGACGACTTCGGACAAGGACGAAGCCGATAGCTAACAGCCTGCGGTGCAAGTCCCAGCTCCGGGGCGGCGGCATCCCATGACTTCGGTGCTGTTTCATCGGTGCCGCGCAAGTGGTTGCGTGGCCGTACTGCTCGGTCTGGCCGGTTGCCGCGAGATCGACCAAGACGGCACGGTGGCCATGGCCACTCGCCCCGCTCGCGTCGAAGTGGAAACCGAGCCCAAGGCTCCCATCGTGCAACAGCCCGTGATCGGCGCAACCGTCGTCGTTCCCGACTTTTCATCCATCACCCAGCAGATCGCTCCCGCGGTCGTGAGCGTGATTTCCACGCTACGTGGCAAGGGACATCGTCCCACGGTACGCGGGTTGGGAAGCGGCATGTTGGTGAGTGCCAACGGTCAGGTACTCACGAACGAGCACGTGGTTGCGGATGCCAGCTCTGTCGACGTCGAGCTCGCGACGCACGAACGGATCCCCGCCCACGTCATCTACGCGGACTCGTTGCTGGATCTGGCGCTCATCCAGCTCGATCGCCACCGCGAGGGGCTACAGCCGGTTCGCTTGGGAACACGTGCTCCCGTGCCAGGTGAATGGGTGATGGCGGTTGGCCAGCCGTTCGGATTGGGTCACACGGTGACTGTGGGCGTCGTCAGTGGGCTCGGACGCGATCATGATGACCTCGGTCGTCCGAGCGGCCTGCGTCCAGACGGCATCTGGAGCTTCATTCAGACCGACGCCCCCATCAACGTTGGCAACTCGGGTGGGCCGCTGGTCGATACCAGCGGCGAAGTCCTTGGTATCACCACCGCGGCACGAACCGATGGTCAGGGGTTGGCGTTTGCGATTCCAGCCGCGATGGCGCGCCGATTCCTCGACGAGGTATGGACCTACGGACGCATGCGCCACGCCAGGCTCGGGATCCGCGGCGAAACTGCCGGCCCAGAAGCATTCGCGGGAAGAGCTTCCGTCGTGCGCATCACTCAGGTCGACAGCGCTGGACCGGGCACCAAAGCGGGACTACGCGAAGGGGATGTGATCCTTGCCATCGACGAGCAACCCGTCACGCGCGTCGGCGAAGTCGCCTACCTCACGCAGCTCGCTGGGGTCGGCGCTCGCATGACGCTCACCGTCAAACGAGGCAACGAAGCTGCACAGCAACTGCTCGTGATTCCGGCCGAAACGAAATGACCTGCGCGATTCGCACGTGTGGATTGAGTCGAGAGGACAAAGCCGGGTAGCCTCCGTACATGTCGAAACCCATCGCGCTCGTCTCCGCCGCTCTCTTCGTGTCGCTCGTCGCCTGCAAGGCGGAGGGCTACGACTGCACCGCAACGTTCACCACGGCCGACATGATGGTGGTGTCGACCATGGAATACGATAGCGACGCCTCGAATGCCGACGAAGCCGTCGACATGTGCCTTGCCGAGGCAGCCATGGACAAGCCCGCCGGGGCAACCCACTACAATTGTGAGTGCGAGTCCCGCTGACGCATTTCAAGCGTTTCCGTACACGGGCAACGCCACGCCACGAAGGTCGCGGGCAGATTCCGAGCCGAGGAAACAGATCACTTCGGCGAGCGACTCGGGTCGCACCCACTCGTGCGCACGTGCGGAGCCCATCGCAGCACGATTTTGGGGGGTATCGATCACGCTTGGAAGCACGCTGTTGGCCGTCACGTCCATGCCACGGGCTTCCTGTGCCAAGACGCGGGTCAGTGCAACCACACCTGCCTTGGCGCTCGCGTACGCGGCCTGCTGTGCGCCGGGCTCGACAGCCGCACGCGATCCCACGGTGACGATGCGGCCGTATCCCTGCTGTCGCATGCGCGAAAACACGTGTTTGCACACGAGAAACGTGGTGCCAAGGTTGAGCTCGATGTGCGCGTGGAACCAACTCGACTCGAACGCATCCGTTGGTCCCATGGTAAATCCACCGACCAAGTGAAGCAGCACCTCGACTTTCGCCAGCGAGCCCACCAGTGTCGACACCGCTGATTCGTTCGTGAGATCCACTTTGGTGAGATGCAGGCGATCGTTCACGGCGGCGAGTGAGCTACGCAGCCGATCGGCTTCCTCGTCCACGACGAACGTGACGTGAACCTGTGCCGGCTCACGCGCCAATACGGCTTGTGTGACGGCTGCTCCCAACGCTCCCGTGCCTCCGGTGATCAAGACGTGACGGTTTCGCATGGCCTGGTTCCTTGCAGTTTTTTGCCGTTTGGTGTCATCCCAGGCTCGGTTCGCAGAAGCGCGAAAGGATGGTTTTCGTACCGTGCCCCGGAAAATGCAACACGAGCTTGAGCTGTGCGCCCGCGCCACTCCAGCCGATGAGCTCGCCTTCGCCGAACTGAGGATGGCGAATTCCCATGCCGACGTACAGCTGCATGGCATGCGCGTGCTCGTCGGCTGGTCCGCCGGTCATCCGCGGACCGTCGTCGTAGACAATGTCGCTTTGCCACGCCTCCGGGCGCACATGGTCCCGCACGTGGGTTTCCGACACGGACAAGTCGTGACGCTCGATGGCCGCTGCTGGAAGCCGACGGATGAAGCGAGACGGTAGGTTCACCTGGAGCTGGCCATGGATCAACCGTCGGCGTGCCAGCGAGATCGTCAAACCTTGCCGCGCTCGCGTGAACGCGACATACGCAAGGCGTCGTTCTTCTTCCATCTGGTCGAAGTCGTCGAGCACACGTGCGTGCGGAAACACTCCATCCTCCATTCCGGTCACGTAGACTTGATCGAACTCGAGCCCTTTCGCGCCATGGACCGTCATGAGTGTGATGGTTCCGCTCGGTCCCTCTGCGTTGTCCTGGTCCTCTGCGCTCGTGAGGCTAATACGCTCGAGGTAGTCGACCAACGTCGCATCGGGTTCGTGCTCGGAAAATTCGGTGAGCGCGCCGAGGAATTCCTGCAAGTTCTCGAGCCGATCGTGACTTTCTTCGCTATCCTCGGCAGCCAACATCTCGCGATAACCCGTGCGCTCGAGCACGAGCTCGGCGACGTCATCGAGTGGTCTGACCGAGATCTCCGTAGCCAATCCCTCGAGCAGGAGCTTGAGCTCGCGAACCCGCTTGGCCGCCGCGCTTTTGAGGCCTGCCTGTTCGGGTTGGTCCAGCGCATCCCACACAGAGCGGCCGGTTTCTGCTGCGTATCGCTCGATGCGAGCGAGCGAGGTGGCACCGATCCCTCGGGCCGGACGGTTGGCAATGCGCAAAAGGTCGACGTCGGCTCGCGGGTTGACCAAGATACGCAGGTAGGCCAGAAGGTCCTTGATTTCCAGGCGATCGAGAAAGCGAAGCCCACCAACCACGCGGTAGCGCAACCCATGACGCTGCAACGCCTCTTCGATCACACGTGACTGTGCGTGGGTACGGTAGAACACCGCGAATTCGTCGAGCGTGCGCTCGTGCGCGACCGCCAGGGCGATCTCGCGTGCCAGCAACTCGGCTTCATCGCGTTCGTCGCGAAATACGAGCACCCGTACCTTGGCTCCGTCCCCCAACTCGCTCCACAGGCGCTTGCCCATGCGGCCGCGGTTTTCCGAGATGACTGCGTCTGCGCAATGCAAAATGTACATGGTCGAACGATAGTTTTGTTCCAGGCGAATCAGCTCGCAGCCGGCATGACAACTTGGAAAGTCGAGGATTTGACGCACGTCCGCACCGCGCCAACCGTAAATCGCCTGGTCGTCGTCACCCACCACGCACAGCTCTGCTTGGCTGGCGAGCAGATCCACCAGCCGTGCCTGCACGGGGTTCGTGTCTTGATATTCGTCGACAACCACGTGCTCGAACCTGGTCTCGAGCCGTGAGGCTGGTGAGAACTCGCCGAGCTGGGTCCCTGGCGGACGCACGTGTTCGAGCAATCTCACCGTCAAGACCAGGAGATCGCCGAAATCGGCGGCATCCTCGGCTCGCAACTGCGCATCATAGCGTTCGTAGGCGGAACGCACGACGGTGCGTACGGGCTCGATGATACCCAAATCATCGATCGCTTCGGGGCCGAGCCCGCGATTTTTCGCTCGATCGATGTGTCCCAGCACACCTCTCGGCGTATACAGACGGTCGGACACGCGCAGGTCTTGCAAGACTCGGCCCATCACCGAAAGCTGATCGGAAGTATCATAGATGGTGAAGCGTGACGTGAGCCCGACCGCGTCACCATAGCGCCGCAGGATGCGAGCGCAGATGGCATGGAACGTTCCCACCCATAGCTGGCTCACGTCGTGTCGTTCACGACAAAGATCGCCGATGCGAGTACGCATCTGTGCTGCGGCCTTGTTGGTGAATGTGACTGCCAATACACGCCACGGTGCGACACCCTCGTCGAGCAGCGCGGCAACACGATGCGTGATGACACGAGTTTTCCCGGTTCCCGCACCCGCCAGCACCAGCAATGGCGAGCCGCGGTGCCGGGCGGCCGCCAGCTGAGCCGTATTGAGATGAGGATCGACTGGCACCGGCTCGTTCCTACCGCACCCAGAGTCGCCGTGGGTGATACCCTCGCTCGACCGTGCACGCACCGCCTTCGCCCGTGAGCCCGGCGGACCAAACGCTGCCGTCCACAGGTCCACACCCCGACGGCTCCGGTACGGCGGCCAAACGATCTCGCACCGCGTGGTGGCTCATCGGAATCGCGTATGGCGCTCTATTGGTATGGCTGCTCGTGCATCGTGGTGAGCTCGTCGGGGGCAGCAGCGACGGTTTGCTTCCACTTGCCCATCGTCGGGATCCGCACCTCCATTTCGTCCTTTTGCGCAGCGACGCCGTGCCCGCCGAGCAGGCCTTGCTCGAAGCCGCGGACGCCGTGGCACAACGCCTGCCGAACGAACGCATTTTGCTCGCACCTCCGGCACGAGAGATCGATGCATGGATGGATGCAAGCGCGCTGTTCTTATTGCCAGCCCAGGCCGATCCCCGCTTGGCAGACAAGCTCAAGCCACACGCCATCGCCGCTGCCATTTCTGTCCTCAGAGCGAGACTATCCAGCCCGCTGTTCGGAACCACGGGCGAAGACCCCAGGCGCGATCCGATCGGCCTACGTGAGCTGGTGAGAGGCCTCAGCCACAGCATCGGTCATGTGGATCCCCACGACAAGATGTTCGCGCCACGTGTGACGGTCGCTGGTGACTTGGTGTCGTTCGATGGACAAGCCGCTTTGCTTTTGCTGCAGAGCGAGCGAAGCCTCGACGCTCTCGAAACCGAGCTTCGCGAAGCCGTCGGTGACGAAATTCACGTCGATGTTTTGGGTGAGGGTACGCGGGAACGCGCGGCACGGACACTGGTGCGAAACGCGGGGGTTCACGTGCTCGTCAGCACGCTGGCGCTGTTGGCCATCGTCTTGGCAGTCGAAGCTCGATCGATTCGCCCTGTCGTCAGTATGCTCGCATGTGCGCTCGCGCCCGCCTTGTTGCTGGTGTCGCTCCTACCAGGCATCGACACGCTCAGCATCCCGATCCTTGCGATCTCGTTCGGCATCGCCGTGGCACGCACATTCATTTGCGAGCACCAGCCTCCAGCTTGGAGCAGCGAGTTGCTGCTGGCGACCGCGTTGCTTCCGTTGGCGTTCACCGAATATCCCGCATGGGCGCATTTGGCATGGTGTTGGGCACTGGCTTGGTTGTTCGGCAGCATGGTCGTGCGCGTCATGTGGAGCGATCGTTCGCTTTCACGCGCGAGCAAGCCGTGGTTTGGACGCTCACGCGTGAGCTTGGTGCCCATGCGCTGGCTCGCCATCACGATGACGATCATCGTGCTCGTCGCAGCGGCATGGGCGAGCACGCACCTGCGTTACGCGGGACCAAGCGTGACTCCCTTCCACGAAACACTGGCAGAAGCCGAGCAAACACTCGCACGCAGCTTTTTCAATCAAGACACTCTTGCCGAAGCTCGTAGTGTCGCAACGACCGAAGAGGAAGCACTCGATCTCGCGGCCGAAGACGCGCGCCTGATCGCAGCGCTCGTTCCCACACAGGTGGCACTGCTCGATGCTCCTGGCAGCTTCGTGCTGCCGAGCTCCCAAGTTGGGAGTCGACACCAGGCACTGCTCGAGCTGCGCCTTGCGGACGCCATGGAAGTGGTGCGATCCAACCTGGTCAGCCAAGGACTTCGCGTGGACGCGTTCGCCGAATTTCTGGCCTCGACCGCAGATCTCAGTCATCCACCTACAGCGAGCGCTGCATTGCAGGGCCCACTCGCGGCGTGGATCGATCGCTACATCGATCGCGGGCAAACCAGCGTGAGTGTGCGCTCATACCTGCACCTCAGGCACGATGCAGCCGTGCCCGACGTTCGGGGAGCGGACCAAGCGGCGCTGCCCCTCCGGGGTCCAATCGTGTTCGCTCTCGAAGATCGTGAGCGTTTCCCCACCTGGCTCGCCACGTTGATCGTGCTCGGATTCTCCGTCGCCGGCACCTGTGCGTGGGCTCATGCTCGAAACCTCGCGACCGCGCTTGCGACCGCCATGGGCGGCTTCGTGGCCCAGGCAGCGCTTTGGTTGGTCTTGGACCTCGCAGGGCGATCCATCGGTCCCCACCTGCTTCCAATCTTCTTGCTCACCGGAACGATTGCTGCGGTGCTGGGTATGCGTGCCTGTCTGGCATCGACTCAGGTGGAAGCTCTTGCCCCAGGGGCATGGTTGGTCGCAGGCCTGGCACTGTTGGCACCCGGCGGGGCCTCGATCGTCGCCATCGAACCTTTGTGGCGTGAGCTCGGCCTGGCTTGGTTACTTGGTGCAAGCTTGGCCACGGGTGCTGGTCTGTTCATCGCACCAGGGCTGTGCGCGGCCATGCGTTCCTGGTCGAGCGCGAGGGCTGGATGACATCGCGACGGGCCTTTTTGATGGGTATCGCCGGCGTGTTGTTTCCGAGCTCCGCGGCGGCCGACGTGTTGGAGGACGCTGCCGTACGCGCGGAGGACGTTCAGCGTCTGCGCAACCGTGTCGAGCTCTGGCAAGGTTTCGCCAGTCGCTCGCAAAACCTGCTCGCGCGCTACGTTTCCATACGTCATAGCTCACTTTTGGCGGAACCACTCGTCAGCACGGGTACGCTCATGTTCGTCGCGCCCGACCGTCTCGTGTTTCATGACGATACGCCTTCGGGATCCACGACGGAGCTGATCGAAAGCGGCCTACGCATCGTCCCCAATGGCGGCGGACCGGCAATCGCTCTCGACCACGATCGTGCTGCGGCGGCGCGCTGGCTGGCCCACAAGCTCCGCTGTCTACTCGGTGCGGGTACTGTCGACGAGTTGCTCACGGACGCAAAAGCTGCTGTCCCGCGAGGCTCGGCCCTTCGACTCGAGCTGCTTCCGATGCGGGGCTCACCAACCAGGCGCACGATCCGAAGTCTGCTCGTTCGCTTCGAACCACTCGGCGGCGCGGTCGTCGAGCTCGAGCTTGCCGAAGCTCGAGGCGATCGCGTCCACATGACGTTCAGCGATCATCGGCAAAACCTCGCCGCCGATCAGCTCGATACCGTAAGGGCACGCATGGGCTCCGTGATCAACGGTCACACGCTGTAGGCCGCAACGACTCAGCCGGCTTCGGTGCGTGTCGGTTCCGCTGGGGGAAGCGAATTTTCGTATATCAACGAAACATCGAGGCTAACGCCAAGCGACTCGAGCTCTGCATGTTTGCCCGGTCGAGCTTCTGTCAGCTCCCACCGATCGTGCTCGGTGCGTCGAAATACCTCGATGCGACGTTCGTCCTGACACACGAGCACGTATTCACGCAAGCTGGCGAGCTTGCGATAATGCGCGGCTTTGGTACCGCGATCGTACGCTTCCGTGGATTCCGATAGAACTTCCACGAGCAACACGGGATTCGTGATCGCGTCGGGATCTTCGACATCGGTCTCGAGACGGCCAAAAACGACCGTCACGTCGGGATACGTCGCCAAGCCGGTCTCGCGTACGCGCACGCGAGCGTCCGACGAGTAGACGCGGCAGGGTCTACCCCGCAAGGCAGTTCGGAGCTCTCCGATGATGGCAGCCGCCAGCGCGGCATGTTCAGGCGTGCCTCCAGCCATGGCGAACACTTCGCCCTCGAGGAACTCGTGACGCACGTCGCTACTCGTCTCCAGCGCGACATACTCCACGTACGACATGCGGGCGATAGTTTTCGGGTGCACATTACGACCCTAACACGGACAAGCGGCGAATATCACGCGGACGTGAGGAATGCATCCGTCGCACCTTCGCGGGTCGCAGGGATCAGGGCACCGGGCGTATCCAATCCGGCCCGATTCATGGGAGTATTCGCACCGCTTCCAATCCGTCGTCCCCATTGCATGATGTTTACGATCTTCGGCGTAACACGCGAAAATTCAAGTCCAACGGCCGCGGGAAAGGAAGAGCGGTCTTCCGCAAACGGTAGTTGGCCGGTTCATGTGCAAGTTCGAACCGACACAGGATCGCTGCGGCAATCAACGGGACCTGCAGATCCGCGATACTTTGTCCGAGACAAGTATGCGGCCCCAAGCCATACGGTGAGTAGGCATGTGGATGCTTGCGACGCTCTGAGCGCGGCGCGGAGTATCGGCCAACATCGAAGTGTTCAGCTTCGGGAAAGTACTCGTCCATATAGTGGGGCACACAGGTGGCAAACATGATCCGGGTACCAGGGGTGACGAGGTGCCCATCGAATGTCAGCACCTCAGCGGCACGACGTCGGATGACGGGCGCAATTGGATGCAGCCGCATCGTTTCCATGACTGCCCCGCGGAGCACAGGCATGCGCTTGAAATTCTCGAGCGAGAGCTCGCCGCTTTCGAGGATTTCATCTATTTCGGCCCGCACGCGTTTGAGTACGTCGCCATGGCTGTGGAGCATATGCAGCAGCATCGTGGTCGTATTCGTGACGGTATCCATAGCGGCCGCGAACGCTCCCAAAACTGCGGCTTCCTTCACTTGGTTTTCCAGTTGCTCGCCGGACGCCCATCGGGCGTCCATGAGATCGGCAATCAGATCCTTTCTTTCCGGCATCGCGGAGACACGGCGGGACGCGAGCAGTGACCTGACGTGCGCTCGACAATGTTCCACAGATTTCCGGATGTTCGGGAGTCTCAACACCCAGCGTGGCCAGATTTCTACGATCCCCACGCGGATCAACGCATTCATGGCCACGCGCAGGTCGTCGCAAATCTCTATAGCCGTGCTCCCCACCAGCGCAATCGCCGTCTGTTCGATCACGATTGGACGAATCGCAGTTTCAGCAAGGAATACGGCTCCCGGAGCCCACTTGTCCGTGAACCGATGCACAGTGTCCACGAGTTCGGGAATTTTATCAGCGAGCGAGCGAGGACTGTATGCTCGCTTTTGAAGGTTCCGAAGCTCACGGTGATAGTGACCGGCCGCGGGTGGCAGCACATGAGGTGTCTCGAGTGCCTCCTGAAACACTCGATACTCCTGAGTATGATCGACGATTTCATCGGTGGAGTGATGGAGAAGCTGGTTCGCCTCGAGACCCGCTAGCACGGTGTACTCGCGCCCGGGAACTCGCACGCGAAATATCGGTCCCAGCTTGCGATACTGCGCAACCAGGTACGCCAATGGATCACGCGCGAGGGAGATGGAAGATCCCAACCACGGGAGCCCGCGAGCAAATGGAGTGACCGGCGATGAGGCAGTCGTGAGCATGTGTACTCGCGATGCTATGCTACACGATTGCGAGCGCTGCGATGTCCTGAGCCCGCAGCCGGTGAGCCACAAATGGTACCAGTCGATCGAGATCGATCGTCGGCGTTGCTGACCCATTCGTCCCAACCAATGGCGGTGTACGACAGGCTAGCGAGCCGGGCCCGTGATTGACGCGACCTGGTCCTCGCGGCGTGGGGTGAGCCAATGTCTGGCTGAGCAGCGCTCGCGAATCGAGACGGTGGACCGAACGCTAGAATCTCGACGAACTTCTGCGCACGTAGGCGCTGGCGGCGTCCTCAGCCATCGGTCTACTCGAGGAGCTTCTTGAATGACTCGACCATTGGTGGACAGCGAAGCAATGCCGATCGCTCGATCGAACTCGAAGGCGGTGACGCCCGACGGCTCCGTGCCGAACTCACGCGCCAGCCATCGATCGGTGGCTACACGTTGGAAGTCACGGGTCGACCGAAGCGGCAGGCAAGAACGGCATGCTACGGTCAACGACGATCGCACGGCGTCTGCGTATTCGTGGCCTACGAAACCGAAATGTTCATGCAGGCGGGATGAATTCGGTGCACGCGGTGTCGATGAGATCGATCGCCTGCGCAAAAAACGGTGCGAAATCGGAGGCGCACACGCTGCTCCAGTCGTGGCGTGCGAACGACTCGATGAACGACTGTAGGTTCGGAGATGGCTCCGCGCCAGCCGTGCTCATCAGCGACGTGCAGATGGCACCCGGCAAGCCAGTATCGCCGACGAGGCCGAGCATGACGATTGCAGATTCATCGCCAGCTTTTGCGTCGACGATGGACATCTTCCATTCGGCCGGGGTTCCCGGCGAGCTCGTGTCGGGGTCACTGTCGGGGCCGTCCTCCTCGTCGGTGATGATGGTCACGACCAGGATTGCGTCGGGGCGCAGGAAACCTTCGTTACAACCGCCGGCGTCGTTCAGCCCTGGGCTGACCGCTGCAACCGCAGCGGCCACCGGTTGTTCGTCTCCGCTGCCGAAGATGCCAACCTCCGCGATACACTGGAACGTACCTTTCAAGTCGGGTTGACTGTCGAGTAAGTAGCGTTCTGTGCCTTGGACCCCGCACGGTGCGTTCGCTGCATCGGCAATGTGACCCGCTCCCAACGTGCTGTCGCATGCCGTCGCCATCGGAGGCATGGCGCACGGGTTCCCGTTGCAATCCGTCGGCGAAAATTGGCAATACGCCTGACACAGATCGCCACCGAAGGCGCCGCCAACTTGGGCATCGGTGTCCGCGACCAAGATATGAAAGTCCTTGGCGTTCGTCTTCGCCAAGATGGCGTCGATGAAGCCGGGGAAGCTCGTGACAAGGTTCGTCTGCTCGCCCTGCATCGAGCCCGAGCTATCGACGATGAATAAGAAGTCGATTTTGGTACAGCCTGTTGCCGAGCTGTCGTCGCCGCCAGGCCCCGTATCACCATGGATGTCGAACTTCGTGTCGGGGCCGCTCACGTCCAACGTCGATTCTTCGGATGCCGTGCTCGGGCTCGTTGTCGTGCTTGGGCTCGTCGTCGTGCTCGCGCTCGTCGTGCCCGGGCCCGTCGTCGTGCTCGCGCTCGTCATGCTCGAGTCCGTACCGTCCGCATCCGTGGTGGTGCCCATGAGCGTGTCGCCGTCGTTCTCCGTCGACGCCACAATCCCGCCGGTCGTGCGCCCACTCCCTGGTTCTGCACAGGCGCATAGCAGGAACGCTGAAACGATGTTCGTGATGCTGAGCTTGATGCCTTGCGGCGGCATAGGATACCCCCAGGTCAGCATCGCGAATTGGCGATTTTTTTCAAGTCCACTGGCCGCCGATCAGCTCGACGCCGCAAGGCTGAAGGTACCGGCCGCATCCATATGAGGATGTCGAAACTCCTTGACACCTCTTGCATCACGCTTTAGAAAACCCGAATGCGTACATCCTATCCTCTCCTCCCCCCCCTTTTTCTTCTCCTCACTAATCGTTGCGTTCCTTGTTTCGAGCTGCGTAGATGACGCTGGTGAAACGGTCAGTGTGCGACGTGGTTCCGCTGAGGCAGATCGGATCGAAGCAGAAACCGAACGAGTTCTGTTGGCTGAAGCTGAGACTCGCCGACAAGCGTACGAGCAGTACGGAACCATTCCATCGGTACCCGGCTCGCTGTCCGGGGATCCCAACGATCCTGAGTTCGTCTTCAGGGGTTACGCACGGAAAGCCACCTCGGAGCAAATACGTGAGGCCCGTGATGAGCGAGAACGCAGGAGTATGGGCATTTCACCCAGAAACTCTGACGACTCCGAGTCAACGGAGGAGGACATCGCGTTTGGTACTTTCGTGGGGCCGGGAGGGGAAATGTGGGAGTGGAAGCCCCAAGATCCGAGCGCATGGCAATGGAACGAAAGCGAACGAAGAATTGAACCAGTGAACGTCGACGGCTACGAGCAGGGTGAAAATGAAATGTCATTCAGAGACATTATCGGGGACGAAGACACACGTGTGCTTCGGAGCGATCACAACGGCTACAATCTCACGGTGTATCCTCTTCATTCCATTGGGGCATTGAATCCTGATGGCACGCCCGACAACGCTCCGAACTCTGGGTGCACGGCGACGAAATTCGGACCGCGTCACTTGCTTACAGCTGGTCACTGCGTAAACGTAGGGGGTCTCGGTTCAAGTGCTGGGTGGATCGACAGGGATTGGTGGTCGGGTCAGGATGGCATGGATCAGTATTTCAATGCTGGCGATCCCTCCCCAAACGGCGTCAAGAATATCGAGTGGTACTGGGTCCATCCGGGCTGGCTGAATGACAAAGACGACAAGTACGATTACGCCGTGCTCATGCTGTTCGACAACCAGAATAGCTGTAACTTCGGTTGGTTCGGTGTCCAGACCGATGGTTCCCTAGCGAACACTGCACACTGGCATTTTGGTTTTCCTGGAAATCAGGTATGCGAGCAGTCTCCGCACCCGGCAGATAGTTGTGCCCAGTCCATGTGGGGAACCGAACGAGACATCGCTCGTACAACCATCAGATTCGCTTTTTACCCTCACGATACGCAGAATGGCCACAGTGGTGGACCACTGTACGAAGTTATCAGCGGAGATCGATACATACATGCGATCCACCAAGGCCCTTACAGTAGCAGCGAAAATCAAGGTGTGAAGGTCATCAACAGTCTCGTGGATAACATCGTCGCCGTCAGAAACGTTCATCCGAGCAGCTATTGTTCACCATGAACCCTGTGACTCTCCGACGACCAGAAGTTTCAGCCATCGCTGCACTAGGACTAGGCTTCGGCCTTTCTGCAGTGATGTGTCAGCACGATAGCGATACGTCATCCAAGATCTCGAAGAGCGACGTATGGGAAAAATGGAACGCTGTTGCGCCTGAGGAATGCGAAGCATTCTGCGAGGTGGTGACGGCGTGCCATGAATTGATCAGCTGTAGGGGACGATGTGCCTGGCTGCTGGATGGCTCAGATCGAATCTCTGGTGAGCTCAACAGCGATTGTGGAGAGCGCACAAGAGCGACATTGGGCTGCGCTGCTCCGATCCTTTGCGACGACCAAGACCTGTGGGTCGATTGCAGCACTCCGTTGGTGGCCGAATCGAAAGCCTGCGGCGGTCAACCCGTCTACTTCCCAGGTTGGGAATCTTGCCACCGAATGTGTGATCTGGATGCATCATGTGCCTCCCAATACCTTGACTGGCCGGATTGCTACGGCCAATGCAAGGGCAACTTTCTGGCCGACGCTGCGGCGGGATGTATGCAAGAGGCCACTGCACTGCGAGAATGCATCGCGTCCATCAAAACATGCAAAGAATACAAAGCATTTCGGGACAATGACGAAAACCACTACTGCAAACAGGAAGGTGACGCGTGGCAACAATGTGTTTCCCCTCACGGGTAACGATGCGGGTCGCCGTGTTGATCTTGCCCCTCACGTGCGAGAGGATATCGGATGACTCGGACGCCGAGGAGTTGCGTCACCTTTGTGAGGAACAGTATCAAGCATTCGTTGCGTGCGACGCCATCATCGCCGACGTTACGCATGAGGAGTTCGTTTCGTTATGCCTCGAGTCATTCGACTGCGCGAGAATGACGTCCGAGGCATGTAGGACCGCGACCATCGAGTGGACGAAATGTACGCGCGATGCTTTTCGTGCGTCTTGTGATCACGCTAGCGCGGCGGACGCGTGCGGCATGGATCTCGAGGACGGTTGCTAATGAGGCCAGCCCGACATCTTGGTGCGACGTGGTTTTTTGCATGCTCCCTCGCGGGGTGTCACGACCGCGGAACGCCTTACTGCGAGGAAACAGCCCATGTCTTGGCGCTCGACGAGGCGTCGCCAATCCAGATGTCCGGCGCGGATGTCTTGGGTCTCGCTGCAGGAGCTCACGTGCTGCCGCTCGTTTGGGTGGAGCGCTGTGGCGACGCGGCGTTCGTGGACGTGGGTGCGCCCGAAAAACAGACGACCGTCACGCTGACAGTAACGTACACCGGAGGTGAAGTTAGATACGTCGATTCAGTGCTCAGGGTTCCCCCCGGGCCAACGTACGAGATCGGTGTAAGCTGTATGCCGAGAGTCGAAGTCGACGTTCAACTCGAAGCGATCACCGCGGACGGCTTGCTGAATGAGAGCTGGCAGAAGGTCACCTTGGCACGAGAGGCGACAGATTCGTTCGTCGTGTTTTCGCACGACGTTGAGCCTTCGAGCTTTCGCGGTGCACTGGAAATCGAAAGCGTGGATCCACCGAATCCAACGGACATAAATTACGAGATCTCTGGCATCTTTCCCGCTGGGGATGAGCCTTCTGGCCGCTTCGGCGGATCCGTGGTCTACCGGAACACGCTCGGTGTGTTCGACATTGCAATCTGGGGAATGGAGCCCAACGATAGGTGCAACTGAACCGTGCGTGCGGCGGCATGGGACACCCCCAGGCCAGCATCGCACGAGTCCGCCTGGACGCCGCGAGTGACGGTCACACGCTGTAGGCCGCAACGACGCAGGCGCCACCGAGGCCGAGGTTGTGCTGCAACGCACGACGGGCGCCCGGCACCTGCCGTGCTCCAACGTTTCCACGCAACTGATTGGTCAGCTCGAAACACTGGGCCAGCCCAGTGGCTCCGAGTGGATGACCTTTGCTGAGCAAGCCACCCGACGGATTCACCACCCACTTGCCTCCATACGTGACCGCATCCTCGTCGACGAGGCGGCCGCCTTCGCCGTCCTTGCACAGACCCAGCCCTTCGTAGGTGACGAGCTCGTTGACTGTGAAGCAATCGTGGAGCTCGACGACCTGGAACTCCTCCGGCCCGACGCCCGCGTGTTCGTATACCTCCCGCGACGCCTTGCGCGTCATGTCACCGCCGATGATCTTGAGCATCGAGCGATCCGCGAACGTGCTCGGCAGATCGGTGCTCATCGCCATGGCGTCGATGTACACCGGCTTTCCGCCAAGCTTGCGGGCAAACGCCTCGCTGCACACAATCGCCGCGGCGGCGCCATCGGTGGTGGGGCAACATTGCAACTTGGTCAGCGGACCGGTAATCGGTTTGGAGGCGAGCACTTCCTCGATGGTGATGGGCTCGCGAAATTGGCAGCGCAGGTTTTCCTTGGCATGGGCGCGGTTCTTGACCGAGATCTTGGCAAACTGCTTCGCAGTGGTCCCGTATTTTTGCATGTGCTCGCGTCCAGCTCCACCGAAGAACAATGCTGCAGGTGGCGCTGCTTCCATGTCCTGGAGCTCGTTCATCTTTACGAAGTGTTGGTCGAGGGGCATCGTGCGGTCGTCCCACTTCATTCCCAGGCTGCCCTTCTCCATCTTCTCGAATCCCAGCGCGAGCACACATTCGCTCGCTCCCGAGCCCACCGCCTGCCACGCGAGAAACAACGCCGTCGCGCCCGTGGAACAGTTGTTGTTCACGTTGACGATCGGGATGCCCGTCAAGCCGAGCGGATACACGGCACGCTGCCCCGACGTCGACTCTCCGTAAACGTACCCGACGAACGCCTGTTGGATGCTGTCGAACGAAACGCCGGCATCACCCAGGGCCTGCTGTCCCGCGTCCAGGGCGAGCTCTGGATAGTCCTTCTCGCCGGGTTTGTAGAAACGGGTCATTCCGACACCGATCACGCACACTTTTCGTGGGAGCCGCATGGGCCTTGCATCCTCCTCGTTTTCACGCATACGCGCCAGCTCCATCGACTGGATCCACGAGGATCGGGGGAAATGACGCGAATCTTGGCCGACAGAGCCAGTTTTGGCGCCTGGACATAAGATTTCGGCATGGACGAGTTGCTCACCGTGGCCGACTTTCGCGAAGCTGCGCGCCGCGTGCTCGAACCCCAGGCCTGGGACTATTTCGACGCCGCCAGCGATGGCCAAGCCCTCAAACAGCGCAATCGGACTGCTTGGGACGAGATCGAGCTACGGCCGCGCGTGCTCGTGGACGTGAGCACCGTGGACACGTCCACGTGGTTGTTGGGCATGAAATTGCCGTTTCCGGCCATGGTCGCGCCCATGGCTTACCAATGTCTGGCCCACCCGGAGGGCGAGCTGGCCACCGCGCGTGCCTGTGCCACCACCGGCGTACCGTTGATCGTCAGCACGATGGCTACCCACACATTGGAGGATGTTGCCAACGTTGTCCCGCACCAGTGGTTCCAGCTCTACTGTCATCGCGATCCAAACATCACCGACGATCTGATTCGCCGCGCCGAAGCTGCCGGCTATCGTGCCATCGTCGTCACCGCCGATGCGCCGATATTGGGGCGGCGAATCGCCGATGAGCGTAACAAGTTCGAGCTGCCCGCAGGGTTGACGCGCGCCAACTTGGTCCCATACGAGTCGCTCGCGACCGATCGAGCGTTCGAGCGGCGAGACCCTTCGCATCTCGCCGAAGTATTTCGCATGCGACAGGCCGCGAACATCACTTGGCAGGACATCGATCGTTTTCGTTCGCTGACGGATCTGCCAGTGCTGCTCAAGGGCATTTCACGGGCCGATGACGCAAAACGTGCCGTCGAAACCGGCTGTGCAGGAATCGTCGTCAGCAATCATGGTGGCAGGCAGCTCGACGCGAGCATCGCTACCGCACGCGCATTGCCTGCGGTCGTGGCCGCCGTAAATCGCGCAGTTCCTGTCCTCGTGGATGGTGGCGTCGAGTGGGGTGCGGACATCCTGCGCGCGCTTGCGCTGGGTGCCGACGCGGTGTTAGTAGGACGGCCAATCCTCTGGGGCCTGGCCGTCGGGGGAACCTCCGGCGTCACGCGCATGCTGGATCTCTACATGGACGACTTTAGGCGAGCCATGCAGCTATGCGGGTGTGCCCGCGTGGCCGACGTGAACCGCGACCTGCTTTGACCGCCTTCGGTCTACGATGACCCTCTATGACTGGAAACTCCCGCACGCCGACGGATGCCAACGTACTGGTACCCGTCGCACATGCCGGTCTCGATCGACCGACCGAGCTGACACTCGAGCCGGTCGATGGCATCGCAAAGTGGCTGGGACGTACGCTGGGGACTCTGGCACTGCGCGCTGTCAGCATGGAAGAGCAAGATCCCGCGCTCGTGCGAGCCTGGACGAGCCCAACGAAGGGATACTTTCGTCGTGATCGACACGTCCACCCCATCGTGGAGCCCACGAGCTACCGGTTGTCGGTCACGGGCGTTGCGAACCCGCGTGTGTTCACACTCGCGGACTTGTCCGAGCTGCCCAGAGAACATCGTGTATGCGTGATGGAATGCGCCGGAAATGGCAACCACGTCATGGGCTCGGCAGGTCTCATGGGGCAAGCCCATTGGTCGGGGCCCAGCTTTGCCAGCTTGCTCGACGCGTGTGGAGGGCCCGGTGATGCCACGCATTTTGCGTTTCACGGGCTCGATCGCGTTTTGGCGCTGAAAGCCGGCTACCACTACGGGCTGTCTCTCGCGGAGCTGACGTCCGCGCGCGCTCTTTTGGCCTTGGAGATGAACGGCCAGCCGCTTTCTCGCCGGCACGGATTTCCAGTGCGCCTCATCGTGCCTCGTATCTATTCGATGTCTCATGTGAAGTGGCTCGGATCGATCGAAGGCAAGCCCCAGCCGCACCAGGGGATCCACAATCGCTTGGTATTCACCAACAAGGAGCGACACGGCCAAAGGTGGGTCCGTGTCCAGGTACGATGGATCGGGCTCAAATCGATGCTGACGCGCTGCCACCGCTGTGGCGATGCGTGGGAGCTGCATGGGTGGGCATGGGGCGGCGGTGGTCCGATCGCACGTGTCGATGTGACGACGGATGGTGGGCAATGCTGGGAGCCCGCCGAGATCCGTTCCCCCTCCGAGATGGTGGAGGCAGACGAGCCCCTGCGAGCTTCCGACGTCGAAGGTGCCTGGTGCTCGTTTTCGTATCGATGGCGGCCGCACGGCTCGGGCCCATATCTTTTGGCGTCACGTGCCTACGACCAAGACGGGCGAGCCCAGCCGCTCGAACCGGATCCCAACGTTCGGGGCCACTTCGATCAGACAGCCGTGAAATGGCGCAAGGTGAACGTCCCTTGAACGCGACGATTACGCCTTCGCGACCTTGAGCTTCGCGCGCAGCTTGCGAACTCCATCCGTCACGATCTGGCACACGCGCGATTCCGTAACGCCGAGGCGGTTGCCGATCTCTCCGAGCGTGAGCTCTTGTTGGAAGTACAGACGGAGCACCAACTGCTGACGTTCCGGCAACGTTTCCATGGCTCCGGCAACGCGTGCCCAGCACTCGCGGGTACGCGTGAATTCCTCGGGATCGGGCGACGGGCAAACAGGCTCGAAACCCCGCGTCTCTTCGTTGGTTCCGCCCATGGAAACGACGCGGATCTCAGCCACGCGCTGCATGACCCGACGAAGCTCGGCGACGCTCATGTGCTCGCATTCGGCGATCTCCACCTCTGTCGGTGGTCGTGCGTGTTTGGCCGTGAGCTCGACGACGTGCTTCGCAATGCGTTTGGACACCAGCCGAGCGTTGCGAGGCATGACATCGTGGCTGCGCAGCTCGTCCAGGATCGCCCCCTTGATGCGAAATTCCGCAAACGTCTCGAAGCGCTCCGACTTCGATCGGTCGAAACGCTTGATTGCGTGCATCAAGCCAACCATGCCAGCGCCCACGAGATCGTCCAGCGACACGTGGCTCGGGAGGTGTCGCGCCATTCGTGACGCGACCTTGCGCACGAATCCGAGATAGGCGACGGGGTCGAGGGAGGAAGTTTCAGCCGTAGGGAGTGCATGAAGGTGACGCTCGGGCAGGGTCGGCGCGGTGTTGGCGGCATAGCCATCCTCCACGCGGCTGAGTACGTCCACCCAGTGGTCCCTACCGGCACCCGGGGCAGCGCCCACCGGATGTCCTACATTGGGGATCAGTGCATGTGCGATCGAGCTTCGCTGCTTCATGGCGAGTTCCTCCGTACGTCAAACGCCTGTCGGATCGAGGTGAGAGACGACACCAACGAACCGTCGCTGTGATGACGGATCGCGCTCATGGGTTCCATGGCGGGCCGCATTTGCACGGAAACTCGGTTGCTGCGCGACCGAACCGTGACAGCTGTGGGGAGTGGAGTCATCTGTGTCTGCCCAAGAGCAACACACGTGCCAGACCACCGTGTGTGAATCGCTCGGAACCGAGCTTGTTGTTGCCACCTCCGACAACGTCGGATGTGTACCTCCTACGGCGACATCACAGCCTGAGCAACAACCGCTCGGGCTCTTCGATGGATTGCTTCACGCGCACGAGAAACTGCACGGCGTCCCGGCCGTCGACCAAACGATGATCGTACGAAAGCGCCAAAAACATCATCGGCCGGATCTCGATCTTCCCGTTCACGACGACCGGGCGATCGGAGATCTTGTGCAAGCCCAAGATGCCCGTTTGTGGAACGTTGAGAATCGGCGTCGAGAGCATGGATCCATATACGCCGCCGTTCGAGATGGTAAACGTGCCACCACTCAGTTGCTCGAGTGACAACTTGTTCGCACGCGCACGTTCCGCCAACGCCGCGATCTCGCGTTCGAGTTCGGCGAACGAGCGTCGATCGGCGTCGCGGACCACCGGAACCACCAAACCCTTGGCCCCGCCTACAGCCACGCCGATGTCGTAATAACGCTTATAGACCACGTCTTCTCCGGAAATCTCCGCATTCAACATCGGAAACTCCTCCAATGCGACCACACAAGCTTTCACGAAAAAACCCATGAATCCGAGTTTCACGCCATGCTGCTGCAAAAACGCGTCCTTGTGAAGGCCGCGAATGCGCGAGATCGCCGACATGTCGACTTCGTTGAACGTCGTCAAAATCGCCGCTGTGCGTTGCGCTTCGAGCAAACGCTCTGCAATCCGTTTGCGGATGGGCGTGAGAGGAACACGTTCCTCGCGCACCCCGTCTGGAGCCGCGGGCAAGCGTTGTGCCACGCCACGTGCCTCGCGGGCCGACACCGCCGCCTCCGACGAATTGCTCGAGGGCACGGGTCGTGCCTCGTGTGAGCTCGGACGCGGCTGCGTGACGACGTCTTGCCTTACTGGTGCAGGCCGCGCTCGCTCTGCACTCTCGCCCGGCGGCCGTTCCGGGACCGACGTTTCGGCAGCGACCTCGCCGATTTCGTCACCCACCTTCACGGTGTCGCCTTGGCTCGCGCGTGCGTGCACCAGCACTCCGGCTGCAGGCGACGGCACTTCCACGGTGACCTTGTCGGTCTCCAGCTCGACGATTGGCTCGTCGAGCGCGACCGCTTGGCCTTCTGTCTTGAGCCAGCGCGAGACGATGGCTTCGTTGATCGATTCCCCCAACGCAGGTACGCGGATCGTTGGCATCGTACTCACTCCTGGTTCATGATCACACGACGTGCAGGTACCTCTTGGCCACCAGAACGGTCGCCAAAGGCATCTTTCAACACGAGCTCGAGCTCGAGCTTGTGACTATGGGACGAGCCTGTCGCTGGGCTCGCGCTTGCCGGTCGGCCGGCATACCTCGCCTCGATTCGTCCACCGGTCAGGACATGCAATCGTGGAGCCATGAACGACCAAGCGCCCATGTTTTCCGGCTCTTCTTGCACCCAAGACATGTGCGACACGTGTGAATAGCGTTCAATCAGGGCCGCTAGATCGACCTCCGGAAACGGATACAGCTGCTCGACGCGAATCACTGCGACGCGGTCATCCTGTCTGCGAGAGCGTTCTTCGACGAGGTCGTAGTAAATCTTTCCACTGCACAGCAACAACGTATCGATGTGTTGGGCATCGCTATTGGCATCGTCGAGCACGCGTTCGAATCGTCCCGAGACAAACTGGCCGATCGGTGAAAACGAAGGTCGCGAACGCAGCAGACTTTTCGGGCTCATCACGACGAGCGGCTTCCGCCAGCGTCGAAGCACTTGCCGGCGCAGGACGTGGAACAGTTGTGCGGAAGTCGTCGGCACACATACTTGCAGGTTGTCTTCGGCGCACAATTGCAAGAAGCGTTCGAGGCGGGCGCTCGAATGTTCGGGGCCCTGCCCCTCGTAGCCGTGCGGCAACAACAACACCAGGCCTGACAGGCGGTTCCACTTGTCCTCCGAAGCGGCGATGAAACTGTCGATGATGACCTGCCCTGCGTTGGCGAAGTCTCCGAATTGCGCCTCCCAGATCACGAGCGCGCCTGGAGCCATGAGCGTGTAGCCGAACTCGAACCCGAGCACCGCGTATTCACTGAGCGGGCTGTCGTACACGCTGAAGCGACCTTGGCGGGCGTCGAGATGCTCCAAGGCGGTCCAAGGCGCGCCGGTCAGACGATCGAACCACACGGCATGACGGTGTCCAAACGTACCGCGACGAGTGTCTTGTCCGCTCAGACGGACATCGATACCCGCCAAAAGCAACGATCCGTACGCCAGATGTTCGGCGGCAGACCAACTGAGCGGCTGCGCGCCCGCCAGCATCGCATGCAGATCACGACGCATGCGATCCAACTTGGGATGAATCTCGAAGCCATCGGGCACCGCGACAATGGCATCGGCGAGTCGACTCGTCAGCGCTGCATCGATGCTCGTGTCCACGTCACTGGCCGTTGCCTCTGGGCCACCGTGATACTGCTGCCACACACCATGCATGGGTGAGCGTCGGCTGCGCGGGGCCGACGAACGAACGGCCGCAAGCGCTTCATCCAAGCGCTCGTGGGTTTCGGCGTCGATGCGAGCGACCTGTTCGGTGGACATGGTGTTGCGCTCGATGAGCGTACGTTGATAAAGCGATCGTACCGAAGGATGTGTGGAAATATTCGCGTACATGGTGGGCTGCGTGAACGTCGGATCATCG
>Ga0187893_10002034_pt1 | contig 45845 bp, 37 predicted proteins | sample MA1701074metaG_FD_139574 | JGI IMG/M metagenome (GOLD analysis project Ga0187893, IMG submission 139574) | White microbial mat communities from a basaltic lava cave in the Kipuka Kanohina Cave System on the Island of Hawaii, USA - MA170107-4 metaG ... | reverse complement strand
CGCCGTGCGCCTGAATCGCGTCGTCGATGATCTTCAGCGCCATGATCGGCGCCTTCACTTTGATCATCGCGATCTCCGCGCGCGCCACCTTGTTGCCGACCGTGTCCATCATGTAGGCGGCCTTCAGCGTCAGCAGCCGCGAGCACTCGATCTCGATGCGCGCGTCCGCGATGCGCTCCTCCCACACCGAGTGCTCGTAGATCTTCTTGCCGAACGCAGTGCGGCTCATCAGGCGCTGACACATCTTCTCGAGCGCACGCTCGGCGACGCCGATCACGCGCATGCAGTGATGGATGCGGCCGGGGCCGAGCCGGCCCTGCGCGATCTCGAAGCCGCGCCCCTCGCCGAGCAGGATATTGCTGGCCGGCACGCGCACGTTCGTGAACGTCACTTCGCCGTGGCCGTGCGGCGCGTCGTCGAAGCCGAACACCGGCAGGTAGCGCTCGACCTTGATGCCCGGCGTATTGCGCGGCACGACGATCTGCGACTGCTGCGCGTGAGCGGCCGCGCCGGTGTCGGTCTTCCCCATCACGATCAACACCTCGCAGCGCGGATCGAGGATGCCGCTCGTCCACCACTTTCGGCCGTTGATCACGTACTCGTTGCCGTCGCGGCGAATCTCGGTCGCGATGTTCGTCGCGTCCGAGGACGCAACCGCCGGCTCCGTCATCGCGAACGCCGAGCGGATCTTTCCGTCGAGCAGCGGCTCGAGCCAGCGCTTCTTGAGCTCGGGATTCGCATAGCGCTCGAACACCTCCATGTTGCCGGTGTCGGGCGCGGCGCAGTTGAACACCTCCGGCGCGAATCCCACGCGCCCCATGATCTCGCACAGCGGCGCGTACTCGAGGTTCGTGAGGCCTGCGCCGTGCGTGCTCTCCGGCAAGAACAGGTTCCAGAGCCCGGCGGCCTTCGCCTTCGCCTTGAGCTCCTCCATCAGCGGCGGGATCTGCCAGCGGTCGGGCAGCGCCTCGTGCTGCTCGTAGAACTTCCGCTCGTTCGGGTAGACGTGCTCGTCCATGAAGCTCTGCAGCTGCTTCATCAGGTACTGAGTCTTGTCGCTGTACTCGAAATGCATCGCGGGCTCCTCACGCGTCTCGGGTTTTTTGATTTGCAGACGGTAGTACGAAGCGCCGAGCGACCGCATCGGCCGGCGCGCGTCGCGTCACGCGACCAGCCACCTCGCGCAGCCGAGCTTTTCGAGCAGCTCGTCGAGCGCGGGCGAACGCGCCGCCGCGTATCGGGCGCGCAGCGCCGCGAGGGAACGCGCGTGGTACTTCTGCGGCTTCTGCGTCCACTTCCCGGACGCGAGCTCGAGCGAGAGCTCTTCCGCGTTTTCTGCGATCGCGCGTGCATTCGCGTCGCTCCACGGCAGGAACAGCGCGGCGACCTGCTGCGAGAGGATCGGCGCGAGCGTCGGCTCGAGCGTGGCCCAGCTCTCGAACGCGCCGTGCGCCTTCGGGTCGAGCATGCGCTTCACGTACGCGACGACGCGCGGCGCGCGCTCGCGCATCCACGCGCCGGGCGTCGGATCGGTCCAGCACTCGTAGAGCTGCGCCCACACGCCGAAGTCCGCGAAGCCCGGCCGCGCCCCCAACAAGTAGGGGCGCGACGCGAGATGCTCGTCGAGCTGCGCGAGCGTCTCCCGATACGACTGCTCGATCTGCGGCGCCGTCTGCGCGTTCGAGCCGACGAACCCAACGCGCGGGACCATGCGCTCCTTCACGGCCGCGGCCGCCTTCGCGAGCGCGTCACCGGAGGCGCCGCCCGTCATGTCGCGCGCGATGCGCTCGGCCGCCGAGTCCTGATCCGCCGGCCGCGCCCAGCGCAGGTGGAACATCCACTTGTTGCCCCACTCGTCGGCCCACTCTTCGAGCAGCGCCGAGAGGAACGCGAGCACCGGCTCGCTCGGGTGGATCGCGGGCTGCGGAAACTTCTCCTCGATCGCCTCGAGGATCGGCGTCGAGTCTTGCAGCGCCTTCTCGTCCGGCGTCACCACGAGCGGGATCAGCGGCAGCTTCGCGTGCTTCGCGTATTCCGCCTGATTCGCCGGGCCGCGCACGATCCACTCGTGCGCGATGCCCTTGTACCGGAAGTACGACCGCACCTTGACCGAGTACGGAGACATCTCCGAGCCGAAGATCCGGAATTTCGCGCTCATCGAGACCTCCCGAGCGTGGCGTGAAAAGCGGGCGCGCGAGGCCAGTATGCCATCATGCGCGTTCGCTGGTTTCCGTCGCTGTCCCGGCCGAATTGGCCAAACGGGGTCTGACCCCGTTTGGCCAATTCGGGAGATGACTGTGGACGAACGCCCGGCTCGGCCCGTGCTTCCTTCCGGCCTCGTCGCGTTCGTGAAGCGCGGCTGTCCGACCTGCGTGCTGGTCGCGCCGGTGCTCGCGGAGATCGCGGCCAAGACGAAGCTCACCGTCTACACGCAGGACGACCTCGCGTTTCCCGAGGGCCTCTCGCCGCAGGACGACACGTCGCTCGCGCGCTCGTGGCACTACGAGATCGAAACGGTGCCGAGCTTGTTACGGGTCGAGGCGGGCGAGGAGACCGGCCGCATCGTCGGCTGGCAACGCGGCGAATGGGAGGCGTTCAGCGGCGTGCGCGGGCTCGGCGCCCAGCTGCCGGAGTGGCGGCCGGGCTGCGGGTCGCTCTCGGTCGATCCGGAGCGCGTCGATGCACTGCGCGTCCGCTTCTCGGGCAGCAAGCTGCACGCGCGCCGCATCGAGCTCGCCGCGCTCGAGGACGAGCTCGAGGCCGCGTTCGCGAAAGGCTGGACGGACGGCCTCCCGATCGTCCCGCCGACCGAGGCGCGCGTGCTCGCGATGCTCGAGGGCACGTCGCGCGCGCCGCAGGACGTCGTCGCGACCGTGCCGCCCGATCTCGTGCCGTGCACCGTCGAGAAGGTCGCGATCAACGCGGTGATGGCGGGCTGCAAGCCCGAGTACCTGCCGGTCGTGATCGCCGCGCTCGAGGCTGCGTGCACCGATCAGTTCAACATCCACGGCGTGCTCGCGACAACGATGCCGGTCGGTCCGGTGATCGTCGTGAACGGCCCGATCCGCCGCGCGCTCGAGATGAACTCCGGGAAGAACGTCTTCGGTCAGGGCAACCGAGCGAACGCGACGATCGGCCGTGCGCTGCAGCTCGTGATCCGCAACGTCGGCGGCGGGCGTCCCGGCGAGGTCGACCGCGCGACGTTCGGCAATCCGGGCAAGCTGTCGTTCTGCTTCGCGGAGGAAGAAGAGGGCTCGCCGTGGGGGCCGCTCTCGGCCGATCTCGGCGCGCCGCCCGGCGCGAACACGGTGACGCTGTTTCCGGGCGAGGGACCGCGCAGCATCGTCGACCAGCTCTCGCGCGATCCGGAATCGCTCGCGCGCACGTTCGCGCTCTGCCTACGCGCCGTGCACCACCCGAAGCTCGTGCTCGCGTTCGACGCGATCCTCGCGATCGGGCCGGAGCACGCGCGGGTGTTTCGCGAAGCGGGCTGGACGAAGCCTCAGCTCGTGCAGCGGCTGTACGAGCTGTGCCGTTACCCCGGCCGCGAGCTGGCGCGAGGGGCGCTCGGGATTGCAGAGGGGTTGCCTTTGAGTGGAGCGGCTCTGGATGGAGAGCTGCCGAAGTTCCGGCCTAACAATGGCCTGCTGGTGGTGCATTGCGGTGGAGGAGCGGGGCTGTTCTCTGCGGTGATTGGCGGGTGGGCGAATGGGGCGACGGGGTCGACGCCGGTCTGGAGAGAGATTCTGCCGTAGGAGGCAGCGCCATCTCGTTCAGCGCTTGCCGAACAAGTGCTTGCGGCTCTCCTCGTCGGGGCCCCGAGCGACGATTTGGCGGAGGTCTTTGCCGAGCGCGAAGCCGCGTTGCAGTGCGGGGCGCTGCTTCAGCGCGTCGTACCAGCGGCGTACGTGCGGGAACTCGGAGAGGTCGATGCCCTGCGCCTTGTGCGTGACGACCCACGGCCATGCGGCCATGTCCGCGATCGAATAGTCACCGGCCAGGCACTCGCGGTCGGCGAGGCGGCGGTCCATCACGCCGTACAGCCGTCTCGCTTCGCTCTCGTAGCGCTCGATCGCGTACGGGATCTTCTCCGCTGCGTACAGCTTGAAGTGGCCGTGCTGGCCGAGCATCGGACCGAGCCCGCCGACCTGCCAGAACAGCCACTGCAGCACCTCGCTGCGTCCGCGCACATCGGCGGGCAGGAAGCGGCCGGTCTTCTCCGCGAGATAGACGAGGATCGCGCCGGTCTCGAACACCGAGAGCGGCGGCGCCACGCTCCGGTCGACGATCGCCGGGATCCGATTGTTGGGGCTGATCGCCAGGAACGCCGGCTCGAACTGCGCGCCGCGGCCGATGTTGATCCAGTGCGGCTCGTACGCGAGCTCCATCTCCTCGAGCGCGATCGAAATCTTCCAACCATTCGGCGTCGGCCAGGAATGCAGCTCGATCATGCGCTCTCCTCGGGGCGTGGTCAGGGAAGCATGAACGGCCGGCGGTCGCGAGTCGGCGGCGACCGTGCCACCGTCGGCTCCATGAGCCGCGATCGCGACGCCGCGCCGGTGATCCTCGAAGCCGCGATCAACGGCGCGACGAGCCCCGAGAAGAACCCGCACGTGCCGCGTACGCACGCGGCGATCGCGCGCGATGCGCTGCGTTGTTTCGAGCTGGGCGCCGCGATCGTGCACGCGCACAACGCGAGCTACACGCTGGCCGGGCAAGCGGCCGCGGACGACTACCTCGCAGCGTGGCGCGGCGTGCTCGCCGCGAAGCCCGACGCGCTCTGGTATCCGACGCTCGCCGCGGGTCCGGGGATGGCGGCGATGCTCGCGCACCTCGAGCTCATTCAGCGCGAGCTGCCGCTTCGGATCGCGGGCTGGGACCCGGGCTCGACGAACCTCGGTGGGCCGGGCGCGGATGGGCTACCGGCGGGCGTCATCTACGGCGTCTCGTACGACGACGTGCGGTACGGCTTCGCGTTCTGCGAGCGGCTGCGGATGGGCGCGAGCCTCGGCATCTACGAGCCGGGCTCGCTGCGCACGACGCTCGCGTACTGGCGCGCCGGGAAGCTGCCGCGCGGCGCGCTCGTGAAGCTCTACTTCGGCGGCGAGTTCGGGATCTTCGCGACGCAGCCGGGCGTCAGCTTCGGCCTCCCGCCGACGCTGCAAGCGCTGGGCGCGTACCTCGAGATGCTCGATGGGACCGGGCTGCCGTGGTCGGTCTCGGTGTGGGGCGGCGACCTGATGGCGACGCCGATCGCGCGCGCCGCCCTCGAGCGCGGCGGCCACCTGCATGTCGGAATCGAGGAGTTCTGCTCGCGCGAGCGCTCGCCGACGAACGAGGAGCTCGTACGCGAGGCCGCCGAGCTGTGCGCAAAGGTCGGCCGCCCACTCGCCTCGTGCGCCCAGGCCGCCGCCCTGCTCGGCCTCCCCTAAGTCACCACAACGGGGACGTTCATACCTGGCGGTGACTTAGGTGCCAGCCTTGGCGCGAGCTCGCGAGGAACCGCGCGAAGACTGTCCCTTATGTCACCGGTAAGTATGAACGTCCCCGCCTGGTGACTTACTCGAGAGCGGCTTCTGCGTCGGCGCGTGCGGCGCCGCTTTCGGCGGTGAGCTCGGCGCCGCGCGTGCGCGTCTTGCCGCTCGCCCACATCGTCGCGTCTTCGAGGACGAGGTACATGCACGGCAGCAGCACGAGCGTGATCACCGCGCTGAACAGCACGCCGAACGCGAGCGTGATCGCGAGCGGGATCGTCATGCGCGCGGCGATCGCGGTGTCGAACATCATCGGGATCAGGCCGACGAACGTCGTGACCTCGGTCAGGAAGATCGCGCGAATACGCGAGATCGCAGCTTCGCGCGCGGCGTCTGCGAGCCGCATCCCGGAAGCGCGCAGCGCGTTCACCTGATCCACCAGCACGAGGCTCGAGTTCACGACGATGCCGGAGAGCGCGACCAGCCCGATCACCGAGTACATCGAGAGATCGAAGCCCAGTAACAAGTGGCCGACTGCAGCGCCGACGACGCCGAACGGGATGATGCTCATGATGATGATCGGCTGCGTGTAGCTACGCAGCGGCACCGCGATCAGCGCGTAGATCGCGAGCAGCGCGAACAGCTGGCCGCGGATCATCGCGCTCAGGAAGTCGCGCTGCTCCGCTTGCTGGCCCGCGAAGCCGAACGTCACGCCGGGGAAGCGCTGCGCGAGCTGCGGCAACGCGGTCTGCTGCAGGTCGGCAATGATCGCGTTCGCGTTGCCGAGCGCGACGTCGACGTCGGCGGTCACTGCGACGACGCGCGCGCGGTCGACGCGCTGGATCGCCGCGTAGCCGGCGCCGAGCTCCGCGCGCGCGACGCTCGCGAACGGCAGCGCCGCGCCATCCGGCCGCCGAATGCGCAGCTTCTCGAGATCGCCGAGCGCGCGGCGCTCGTCGGCCGGGTAGCGCACCACCACGCGCACTTCCTCGCGGCCGCGCTGCAGCCGCTGCACTTCCTCGCCCCAGAACGCCTGCCGCACCTGGCGCGCGACGTCCGCCAGCGTGATCCCCAACGACTCCGCCGACGGCAGCAGGCCGAAGCCGAGCTCCTGCTTGCCAGCGCGGAACGAATCGGCGGCGTCGAACACGCCCGGGTACTCGCCGATCTCGTCCTCGAGCCACGCCGCCGCCGCGCGTAGCTGCGCGAGGTCGTAGCCGCGCAGCTCGAGCTCGATCGGCTTGCCGCTGTTCACCATCGTGTTCTGGAAGCTGAGCTCCGCGACGCCCGGCAGCGGCGGGAGCGCCGCGCGCCAGCGCCGCTGCATCTCGGACGTCGAGATGTCGCGATGAACCGCGCCGATCATCTCGACCTGCAGCTCGCCGAGATGCCCGCCCGAGCCGAGCGACGTGCCGCCGTTCGGCATCGAGGCCTGAAAGTCGCGGAACGGCTGCTCGCCCACGCTCGTGAGCACGTGCGTGAAGATGCTGCCGTGCTCGAGGTCGCGCTCCGCGTCGGCCTCGCGCCGCACGCGCGCCGCTGCGTCCTCGATCGTGCGCAGCGCGGCGGCGGTCACGTGCGCCGGCGTGCCGGGCTCCATCGTCAGGTCGGCGATGATCACGTCGCCGTCGACGGGCTCCTGGAACGTGAAGCGCAGCCAGCCGCCGGCGACGAGCGCTCCGGTGATCATCAGCGAAGCGACGCCGCACGCGAGCGCGAAGTACCGCCACTCGAGAGCGCGCGCGAGGAATGGCGCGAACGATCGAATCACCCACGCGTCGAAGCCGCCCGAGACGCGGTCCTGCAGCACGCGCCAGCGCCGCGACGCTTCGCTGTGCGGAGGCGCGTCGACGGGCCCGCCCGCCGCGAGATGGGACGGCAAGATGAACAGCGATTCGATCAGTGAGAAGAGCAGGCTCACGATCACGACGATCGGCAGCGCGCGCGTCAGCTTCCCCATCGAGCCGGGCACCGCGAGCATCGGCACGAACGCGGCGACCGTCGTCAGCACGCCGAAGACCACTGGGATCGCGAGCCCGCGCGCGCCGCGGATCGCGCCCTCGAGCTTGCTGCCGCTGCGCCTCTGCTCGACGTACGTGTTCTCGCCGACCACGATCGCGTCGTCGACGAGGATGCCGAGCACGAGCACGAGGCCCATCAGCGAGATCCAGTTGATCGAGACGCCGAGCAGCGGCAGCAGCGCGAACGTGCCGAGCAGCGCGGTCGGCACGCCCCACGCGACCCACGCGGCGAGGCGCAGCCGCAGGAACAGCGCGAGCACGACGACGACCATCAACGCGCCCGACCACGCGTTGCTCTTCATCGAGCCGAGCCGTTCGGCGAGGATCGCCGACATGTCCTGCCAGACGACCATCTCGACGCCGGCGGGCAGCGAGCCGCGCGCGCGCTCGACATACGCGCGCGCCGCCTCCGCGACGTCGATCACGCGCTGATCCCCGACGCGCGAGACCTGGACGAGCGCGGCCGGCTTGCCGTCGAACGTCGCGCCCTGATCGCTCTCCGCGAAGCCGTCGACGACGTGCGCGACGTCGCCGACCGTGAGGCGCGTGCCGTTCTCGTGCACGAGCACCGGGATCCGCGCGAACGCCTCGCCGTCGCGCGCTTTGCCCTGCGCCCGCAGCAAGATCTCGCCGGCCTCCGCGCGCACGACGCCGGCGGGCAAGTCGAGCGAGCCGCGCCGAATCGCGTCGGCGACCTGATCGAAGCTGAGCCGATGCCGCTCGAGCGCCGCCTCCGACACCTCGATCGCGATCTCGTACGGCCGCACCGCGGCGAGCGAGACCTCCGAGATCTCCGGCAGCGCCGAGAGCTCCTCGCGCGTCCGGATCGCGATCTCCTTCAGCGAGCGCTCGTCGACGTCGCCGTAGATCGCGACGGACAGCACCTGCCGCGGCAGCTCGGCCTGCGAGACGATCGGGCGCTCCGCCTCCTCCGGCAGCGCCACTGCGTCGACGCGCGCACGGATGTCGGCGAGCCGGCGCGCGACGTCCTCGCCGCTCATCAGCTCGACCGCGAGCGTCGCGATTCCCTCGGAGGCGGTGGCGCGGATGCGCTTCAGCCCCGCGAGGCCCTGCAGCGCCTCCTCGATCGGCACGCACACGCCCTCTTCGACCTCGACCGGCGACGCGCCCGGGTACGGCACCGCGACCGTGACGACGTCGAGGTCGACGTCGGGGAACATCTCCTGACGCAGGCTCGGCGCGGCAAGCAGGCCGCCCACGATCATCAGCGCCATCAGCAGGTTCGCGGCGACATGGTTGCGCGCGAACCATGCGATCGCGCCGTTCATGGACGCGGGCTCGCGTGCGCCGTCGAGGCTGCGCGCTCCGCTTCGTCCGCGAGCGGCTTCGCGAGCACATGCGTTCCGACCGCGAGCGTGCTCGGCGCGCGCGCGCAGACGCGGTCGCCCGCGGCGAGCCCGCCCGAGATCCACGCAAAGTCATCGTCGACGCGGTAGAGCTCGACCTCGCGCAGCGCGAGCTGATCGTTGGCGTCGACCAGCACCAGCGCGGATTCGCCCGCGAGCGCCGCGCGCGGGACGCGGACGAGATCCGCGGTCTCACGGCCCTCGATCTCGGCCTCGACGAACGCGCCCATCGCGAGCGCCTCGCGCTCCGCCGCCGGCGCTTCGACGCGCGCGACGACGTTCAGCATGCGCGTGCGCGGATCGAGCGCGCCGCCGCTGCCGACGAGACGCGCAGCGAGCTCGCGCGACGCGCCGCCGATCTTCGCGCGCAGCGTGACGCGCGGCCCCGGATCGCGCGCGTGCTTCGGCAGATCGATGAACGCGGCGTCGTCCGCGCGCAGCGCGAGCGTCACCTCGCTCGTGCCGCCGCGGTAGACGCGCGCGACCGGCGTGCCGAGCGCGAGGTGCTGCCCGAGCGCGACCCTGCGCTCGCGCACGCGCCCGGCGAACGGCGCGCGCACGTGGGTGCGCGCGAGCGCGAGCGCGGCGCCCGCGAGCGCGGCGCGCGCGTCCGCGACGTTGGCCTCGTTCACCTGCACGTTGCCCGCCACCTGCTCGTGCGCCGCAGAGCTCGCGGCGCCCGCATCGAACAGCGCCTGGCTGCGGGAGAGAGCCGCGCGCGCGAGTTGGAGCTGGCTCTCCGCGCGCTGCAGCGCCGCGCGCGCGCGCTGCGCGGCGATCTCGTAGTCGTCGGCGGCGATGCGCGCGAGCGTCTGGCCCGCCCCGAACTCGCCGGCGCCGTCGAACGCGGGCGACACCCAGACCACGCGACCGGAGACTTCGGCGACGAGCTCGATCTCGTCGCGCGCCTCGAGCGTGCCCTGCGCGCGCACGATCGGGCGCTCGGCGCGCGGCTGCGTGATCACGACATCGACGACCGGCAGCGTGGCCTCGAGCTCGCGCGCCTTCGGCTCGGGCCGCAGCGCAATCAGCCCGATGCTCGAGAGCGCGGCGCTCCCGAGCACGATCAGCGAGAGCAGCGTCTTCCTCTGGAGCTTCATCGCGCGCTTTCGGCCGGGGCGCGGCGCGTGCGGGCGCCCCTGCCGCCAGCACGCTCGCGCGAAATCGACCCCGATGTTTCGGTCGCCCGCAGCAAGCGGGTGAGGCTCGCTGCGGCTGCGCGCCTCGCTTTTCGCGAGCAGCCGCGCATCCCGAATTCGGGACGCCCGCGCGGCGCGCTATGGCATCCTCGGCGCGCGGAGGACGCGCGGTGCTGACGCTGTACCACGCCCCGATGTCTCGTTCGGTGCGCGTGCGCTGGCTGCTCGAAGAGCTTGGCCTCCCGCACTACATCGAGACGTATTCGCTGCCCGAGCTGAAGCGCGCCGAGTACGTCGCGATTCACCCGATGGGCAAGATCCCGACGCTGTTCGACGCGGGCATCGTGCTCTACGAATCCGGCGCGATCGTGCAGTACCTGCTCGAGCGCTACGGGCAGGGGCGGCTCGAGCCGGTCGGCGTCCGCGAGCGCGCGCGCTTCCTGCAGTGGATTCACTTCTCGGAAGCGACCCTGATGACGCCGCTCAGTGAGATCGTGATGCACAAGAAGGTGCGCAAGGAGAAGGACCGCATCCCGGCGTTGATCCCGGATGCCGAGCGCCGTGCGCACTCGGCGCTCGCGCTGGTCGACCGCGCGCTCGCGCGCAGCGAGTGGCTGGTCGGCGAGTTCAGCGCGGCCGACATCATGATGGGCTACCCGGTCGCGCTCGCGAGCATCCACGGACTCGTCACGGAGATCTATCCCAACCTGCAGGACTACCTGCGCCAGTGCAAGGCGCGCCCTGCATTCCGGAGGTCGATCGCGACATGACGAAGCAAGCAATCGTCGACGCCGTTTTGGTGGCGGCGGGCAAGTACCACGACATCGACTTCGCGCGGCTCGAGCTGCTGAAGCTGCTCGGCGAGCACGAGCAGGTGCGCGTACGCGTGGCGTCGGACTACGCGGATACCGACGCGATCGCGCGCGCGAAGTTCCTCGTCACCTACACCTGCGACGTGCGCCCGACGCAGCCGCAGCAAGACGCGCTCGCGAGCTTCGTGCGGCGCGGGGGCCGCTGGGTCGCGCTGCACGGCACGAACTCCGCGCTCGACTTCACGCCGAAGGGCGTCGACGCGCCGCGCGTCTTCCCGACGCTCGCGCACACGCTCGGCAGCCAGTTCATCGCGCACCCGCCGATCCAGCCCTACCGCGTGCGCGTCTCCGCGCCCGATCATCCGCTCGTCGCCGGCATCGGCGAGTTCGAGACCGACGACGAGCTCTACCTCTCCGAGTACCACGAGCGCGAGAAGCTCACCGCGCTGCTCGAGACCGAGTACTCCGGCAAGGCGCTCGGCTTCGTCGAGGAAGACTGGTCGCGCACGCGCCAGCACCTCGTGATGTACCTACGCCCGCTCGGCGCCGGCGCCGTCCTTTACAACACCCTCGGCCACTGTCGCAGCCACTACGACATGCGCCCGGTGACGGACTACTACCCGAAGATCGAGCGCTGCTCGTGGGAAAAGCCGCAGTACTACGAGCTGCTACGACGCAGCCTGAGGTGGGCGCTCGGGGAGCTGTGAGCGCGTGCCTTAGTTCTCGGCGCACGAAGTGAGAAGGCCCGCCGGCAGCGATTCCGACGGGCCTTCGTGTGCCTCAGGCAGGTTTCGTGCTCAGTACTCGCTTTCGCCGAACGTGTACCGGATCGTCGCGCCGAAGGTGCGCGGCTCGAGCAGGAACAGGTTGGTGAAGTTCGCCGACGTCGGGTCGGTGAAGTAGTGACCTGTGACGTCGTTGTTGTCCTGCAGGTTCTTCGCCCACAGCTCGAACATCCACGGGCTGTCGTCCTTGGTGATCGAGACGTTGGCGTCCAGCTGCTGCCAGCCCTCGATCAGGTCCTTCTTCGTGTTGTAGATGCGGGTGAACATCTCGGAGCGCCAATAGAAGTCGACTCGCGGCGTCGCGACCCAGCCGCGGAAGTCCGGCAGCGAGTACTGCGTTCCCACCTTGACAGTCCAGTCGGAAGTCTGGGGAAGCCTGTTGCCCTTCAAGTTCGCCGCGAAGCCGTCGTTCACGTAGCCACACACGTCCGGATCTGCGGCGATCAGGTCGGCCAGATTGCCCGCCATCGTCCCGATCGGAGCCGTTTGGCAGAGACCCGCCGGTAGGAGCGGCGTGACATCGGGATCGAGGTCACCGGTGTCCGCCGCGTCGACGGATCGAGCGAAGAACGGATCCAAGCAGTAGGGGTTGATCGCGGGATTGCAGACCGAGTTCTGGCCCGCCGGGAACGGCAGGAGCTGCTTGATAGGCATCCAGCCAGTCCTGCCTTGCGTCGGGTCGGCCCCGTCAATCGAGATGCCCTTTTGGATCTCGCTATCCAGCCACGACACATTGAGGTCGAGCCGTAGTCCTTCGAGGAATGACGGCGCGAGCAGGGTCTCGAGCTCGACGCCCCAGATCTTGGCGTCGAGGTTTTCGTTCACCGCGGTGCGGTTCACGATCTTCGAGATCTGCATATCCGAGTAGTCGTAGTAGAAGGCGCTCAGACCTACCTGCATCTGGTCCCACCAGAAGCCCTTGTAGCCGACCTCATACGCCAGAATCGTCTCCGGCTTGAATTCCAGAGGAACCTGACCGGCCGTGCCACCGCTCTGGCTCGCGCTCACCGCAGGGTTGAACCCGCCGCCCTTGTACCCGGTGGAGACCGTGACGTACGCGAGGGATTCCGGCGCCCACGGCAGATCGAAGTGCTGATCGAGTGAGACCTTCCAGATCACCTCGGTCCAGCCGCCTCGCCGATTCGCGAACGAAGTCTTCGGTACCGTCCAAAGGTTCACTCTCTGGCGATCCGTCTTCTTGTCGTCGGTGTAGCGACCGCCGACGGTGAGCCGCGTCGAGCCGGTGAGGTCGAAGTAGAGCTCGCCGAAGAGCGCGTAGGACTGAAGCGTCGTCGGCTTCGTCTCGTTCGTGTAGTAGCTGGTGTCCGGTTCTGCGCCGAAGCCACCCACTGCCACCCAGAACGATTCGAGCGATGTGGCCCAGACGCTGTAGAGCGCGTCTACTTCGCCGTTGTTGTAGATCAAGCCACCTTGGAAGTTGAACCTCCCGTCGAACGAGCTCGTCAAGCGCAACTCTTGAGTGAACATCTTATCTGTCGAGCGCGAGCGATCGAACACGAACTCCGATCCGTAGTCGCCCCCGAGATCGCTATTGGGAAACGCGAACGTCCGCGTCGTACCGAACCCGTTGTCGGGGGTCCCCCACCAATAGTCGGTCTCGCTGTTCACGAACGCCTGATGCCAACCGGTGACCGACGAAAGAGTGAGGTTCTCGGTGAGGTCGAAGTTGGCGCCAAACGTAATCTGAATCTCATCCGCGACATAACGCGGCTTGAGCTGAGTGTTGATCTTCCGCAAGTTCGAGGGTCGGTTCGAGCCGGAGTAGAACTCCGTCGGCAAGCCGTAAGTGTCCGGACCGAAGATCGCGTCGCCGGTCGCGTCGTCGAACAAGTAACCCGGGCACGAGCCCGTGTTGTTACCCGCGTAGGTGCAGGGGTTCGCCGTGAAATAGGCGTAGGAGGCGTCTGCCAGGGCTCCGAACGAGCCGGCCGGCGCGAGCGCGTTCGTGAAGAGAAGCGGTGTCATGATGCCGCGCGGGCCCGCTGCGAAGCGATTGGGAGTCGCGCCGATAGCCTGCAACGTATCCAAGTAGATCCCGACCGAGTAGCCGAGCGTCGAGTTGTAGTTGATGCCGCCGGGCCGCGTCTTGTTGTTGCCTCCGAGGCAGCCGATGCCGTTGGGCCAATCGGTGTCGTCCGGTGTGCAGCCCTGATTGTTGATGCGCATGCGATCGTCGTCTGCGCGGAAGTACTGACCCATCAGCGTAAAGTTCGCGTCGTCCCACTCGCCATGGAGTGACGCGCGGACCGCATAGACGCTGCGGCCGTCGATCTCGTCGTCCTTCGGACAGTTGGAGCTGACGCCGATGCAACCGAACTTCCCGTTCTCCACGTCCGTGATCCCGTCTCGGCGGAAGTAGAACCCGGCGACGCGGGCTGCAAAGTGCTCGCCGAGCGGAACGTTCAGCGCGGCCTTGACTTTCGCGTGGTTGTAGTCGCCGTACTCACCCGCGAGGTAGCCGCCCCACTCCTCGAGCACCGGAACCTTCGTGTAAACGTTGACCGCGCCACCTGGCGAGCTTCGACCGAACAACGTGCCTTGCGGACCTCGCAGGATCTGCACGCTCTGCACGTCGTAGAACTCGGTTTCGTAGATCCGGGAACCGGGGAACGGCGCGTCGTTCAAGTGAATTCCGGTTCCGCTCTCGGCAGTCGCCGCGGTCGCGAGATTGCCGACGCCGCGGATGGAAATATTTCCGGCGCCCGAGAAGTTCGTCTTCGTGTAGGAGAGATTCGGAACGTTGAACTGGACGTCCGCCACATCGTCAATGTTGGAAGTCGCGAGGTCATCCGCCGAGAACGCGCTCACAGCGATCGGGATGTCCTGGATGTTCTCTTCCTTCTTCCGGGCCGTCACCGTGATGACTTCGATTCCGCGTTCATCGGTGGTCTTGTCATCCGCGGTGTCTTGAGCGGAGATCGGCAGGACGCCGAGAACCGGAAGCGATAACAACGCGAGGGTCAGACGAAGGGCGCGCTGGCGCAGAGACATTCGGGTCCCCCTAGGTGTCGATGGATGCCCCGCCAAGGGCTCAGAACGTGTTCACACTACTCCGGGCGCGCGCGCAAAATCCAGCAAAAGATGAAACCGACGCGCTCGGGGGGGTGTCCCTTTCGGTTCTGCTCGGCGCGCCCGCGCGTCGGACGGATTGTTCGATTGCGTCGATCGGGCGGCGCGAAATGCGACTCGCGTCGCAATTCGCCGCGCTTCATCGCGGCTGGCGCTACTCCGCTCGGGGCTTCTCGAACACGTGAACGAAGCGATCGGTCTTCCCGCGAATCGCGTCTTCGAACACGCTCTTGCTGCGGTCATCTGCCGGATTCCGCAGCGCGTCGCTGCTCGCGACGAAGCGGAAGCCGGCGCGCTCGAAGTCCGCGCGCGCGAACGCCTCGTCGATGCGGTGCAGCTCCTGAGCGGGGGCGCTCCCGCTACCGGCCGCGGCGGCGTGATCGATCACGAGCAGCCGTCCGCCAGGCCGGAGCGCGCGGAACAGCGCGCCCATCATCGGATCGCGCGTGACGGTCCACTCGCCTTCCTTCGGCTTCCAGTACGCGTCGTGGTACGCGAGCACGAGCAGCGCCGCGTCGATCTCGCCATCGAGGCCGAGCGCCTCGATCTCGCGATCGAGGCGCTGGAGATTCGCCATCGGCCGCGCGGCGAGGCGCCGCTCGAGATCCTTGCCGGCGAACGAGAGGTACGCGCGATTGCTGTGCGCGCGCACGCTGCCGCTCGGGCCGACGACCCGCGCCGCGATCTCCGCGTAGTAGCCGCCGCCGGTGAACGCATCGAGCACGCGCATCCCGCGCGTGAGGCCGAGCAGCCCGAGCGTCTTCGCGGGGCGATCGCGCGCGTCGCGCTCGCGATCGGCGGCGGCGCGCTCGGGCGCGGCGAGCGCGGCAGCGACCTCCGCCTCGGTGTTCTCGGGAGCCGGCGCGCCCGCAGCGTGCGAGGCCAGCGCGAGCGAAAAGGCGAATGGCAGCGAGAAGAATCGGCTGCGCATCGAGCGAATCTCCGGAGAGGCGGCCAGCCTACTCCGCAGCGCCCGGCGCCTCGCGAAGATTCCTGCCGACAGCTGGCGCCAGAAACACGACGGGGCCCGGTGATTCCTCACCGAGCCCCGCAGCGCTGCTGGCGCGCCCAGCAAGACTCGAACTTGCGACCTCCAGGTCCGCAACCTGGCGCTCTATCCAACTGAGCTATGGGCGCTTGGATCTTCGAAGGCGCGGCACGATAGCCGACGCCGAAACCCGTGCCCGGCATGCGAACTGTCCGGCCAGCCGGCGCGCGGCAGCACCCAAGCCGCCACTCCGCCCCAACGCCCTGCCTTCTCGCGGTCGCGCAGCGAGCTGCCAGCGAAGCGAGCCGGAGTCCTCGGAGGCGAGCGAGCCCAATGAGGAGTGCCGGCGACGCGCCTCGATCTCTGCGACGAGCAACACTTCCGTCGCGTCGCCGGCCCTCGGAGCCGCGGCACGCTTCGCGCGCCGTGGCGGAGAGGGAGGGATTCGAACCCTCGGTACCGTTTCCGGTACACGCGATTTCCAGTCGCGTGCCTTCAGCCGCTCGGCCACCTCTCCGGTCTTCCACGCGCCGAAGCGGCCAGCGCGATCGACGCCGCGCGCCGCCCATACATAGAAGGCGCGCCACTCTACCCAACGCGCGCTCCGGCAAAAGCACCGCCGCGCCGGCACCGAGCGTGAAGGGCATCGATGCCCCCCAACTCGATCGCGCGCAGCGAGCTACCGCGAAGCGAGCCGGAGTCTTCGGAGGCGAGCGAGCCCAACAAGGCTAGGCGGCGACGCGCCCCGATCTCCGCGACGAGCAACGCTTCCGTCGCGTCGCCGCGCCAGCGCGCGCAGCGCGCTGGCGGAGAGGGAGGGATTCGAACCCTCGATAGGGTTTCCCCTATGCAGATTTAGCAAACCTGTGCCTTCAGCCTCTCGGCCACCTCTCCTCGAAGGCGCGGCAACGTAGCCGAGGCTTCGCCCTTTTCGATGCGCGCGTAGCGACGAAGCGAGCGCGCGAAGTGGAATGCCCGAGCCACGACGTCTGAACCAACCTGCGACCCGCCTCCTACGCCCCCACCATCCGGAACGTGCGAAGCGAGCTACCGCGAAGCGAGCCGGAGTCTTCGGAGGCGAGCGAGCCCAATAAGGCCAGCCGGCGACGCGCCTCGATCTCCGCAACGAGCCATATCTGCGTCGCGTCGCGTCGCCGCGCCGGCGCGCGCGGAGCGCGCGCTGGCGGAGAGAGAGGGATTCGAACCCTCGAGGCGCTTTCGCGCCTAGCGGTTTTCAAGACCGCCGCCTTCAACCGCTCGGCCATCTCTCCGGGAGAAAGCGTAGCGAGTTCAGGGTGTTAGGTATGGGGCGCTGAGGGGCGCGAAATTGACGGCGGTGTTGACGTCGCTCACCGGGCCTCTCCGGCGGCAGCGCGACTGGCAACCCCGGAGGTTGCATGCCTTGATGGCGCGCAGTCCAATACGTGTCGGGCGGAAGCCCTGGGCTGACCGCGACGTCGGTAGAGGGACATGGCGAAGCTGCTGACAACCTCGGGTATCTCGCATCACCTCGAAGAAATCATCAAAGGGGCGTCCAAGCGAGTCGTACTGATCAGTCCATACCTTCGACTCAATGAAGGGGTACGTCGCTTGATTGCGGAGAAGGGCCGGTCTTCCGTCGAAGTTCACGTGCTCTTTGGAAAAGAGGATCTACGCCCTCAGGAGGAGGCGTGGCTCCGTTCCCAGCCGCACGTTCGCCTGCGATTTCTCAGGAGCGTCCACGCGAAGTGCTACTTCAACGACTCCGAGGCCATCGTGGCGTCGATGAACCTGCACCAGTACTCGCAGCAGAACAACGTGGAGCTGGGCGTACTGCTGTCGAAGTCGGAGGACCGAGTCGCCTTCTCGGATCTCGTCAAGGAGGCGGAACAGCTTCTGGTCGCTGCTGACTCCGGTGCCTGCATCCGATGCGGCGGGACGATCCCTCGAGATCCAATGCAGCCATTCTGTCCAAGTTGCCTAGTCGTTTGGCGGAAGTACGAGAACCCCGACTACGCGGAGAAGTTCTGCCATATCTGTCGAGATCCATCCGCAACGTCGAAGCGCAAGCCAGCCTGCTACGACTGCTTCCAGCGGTACGCCACGTCACTTGTCTTTCCTGGGGCGCTCCCCTCCCTAGACGCGCGCATGCACCAGTCCAAGGCGCCAGCGCGGTCCTCGCCCCTCGCTTGGTTGGCGAGACGCCTTCGCGGGTGATGCCCGCAACCACCTCTCCTCGACCGGCGAGAAATCAAGCAGCGGGTTCGCGGTCATCGCGGCCTGCAGCAGGGAGCCGAGCCTGCCGTCGCCGACGCCAGCGGCATCGCGAACGGCGCGCCCGGCCGCGCGCGCGGCGCTTTGAACTGCGCCGGCGCCCTGCTCGGCCGCGGGGCTCGGGCGTGCGCGCGAAGTCGCGCTTGCGGACGCACGCCTTCGGCGCCTGCTCTGGTTCGCTCTGACCCACGCGTTGCTCCCGAGTCGCTCCGGAGCATGCCGCCTCGTTCAGCGCCGGCGCCGGTAGAGATTCTGGAACACGTAGCTCGCGACGCGACGGCCCTGCGTGATCCCCTCGGTCTTGTCGAAGCTCCAGTGGATCCCCAGGTAGATGCGGCTCTGGCCGTTCTCTTCCTCGGCCTGCGAGAGCGTCCGGAAGCTGCGCGGCAACAGCGAGCGCGTCGCGCCGGAGTTGTCGCGCGTGACGCCGTTGAACTCGTCCGAGACGAACGTGAAGGGAATCGCGTCGGTGCCGTAGAAGAGGCGCAGCGTCTGGAAGAGCGCGCCGCCGAAACCGGCGTGGCCGGACGGGTACGCGGGAAACGGCGGCGTGAAGTTCGGCCCGGTCAAGTTGCTGGCCGGCGCGCCGAGCGGGCTGAAAGCGGGGTCGCCCTGCGTCGCTGGATTGTCATCGCCGCTGCCGCTCGGGCCGGTGCCGGCATCCGCTTCGCGGATCCCCGTAACAGGTCGCCAGTAGTGATAGAAGTACTTCGACTCCCAGATCGAGATTCCGGCGTCGGCCATCGCGACGTTCACGAGCGCGAGCAGCCGCGCCGTCTCGAGCATGCTCGTGCCACGCTGCCTCGCGATCTGCGTCGCGATCTGGTTGTAGAGGCGCGGCGGCGCGCACAGGCTCGGCGTTCCGTCGTAGGTCCAGAAGACTCCGATCTGCGTCTGCTCGGCCGTGCGCAACGTCGGCGTCGTGTCGCCGTCGCCGCCGAGGCTCTGGACTTCGTTGAACGCGGTCGCGTACTCCGGGCTCCCGAGCGCGGGCGGAGGCGGCGTGCGGAACTCCGCGGCCGCTGGAATCACGAACGGATCGACCTCGCCCCAGTGCGCGCCGAGCGCGATCGGGACGAGGCTGATCGGATCCTGGCGCCACTCGCCCGCAGAGTCCGCCGGCACGTAGTCGCCACGCATCAACGGCTCCGCGTGCGCGGCGCCGTCGTTCGCGCGGCGGGCGAGGATCGCGGCCGCTGCACGACTGCCGACCTCGACTCCGCGCTGGCGCGCGAACGCGAAGCGCACACGCGCCAGCTCGCTCGCGAGCGCCGCATCGAACGCGCTCGCCTGCGAGGGGAACATCGCGACCAGCGTGTCGTGCGCGGCCTGCGCGATCGCGGCATCGGGAGACGCGCCGAGCGGCGCGCGCGGCAGTCCCAGGATTCCCTGATAACTCCCGATGATCGAGTTCAGCGCCTCGAAGATCGCGATCTGCACGATCGCGATCGCGCGGCTCGAGCGCCCGGGCCCGAGCTGCTCGCCGAACGTGCGCGCTTCGCCGGGCGCGACCGGCGTGTGATCGAGGCCGCTCGCGTTGACCGCGACGCCATTCCAGAAATGCAGCGCGTCGACGCGTGGCCGGGGCCGCGGCCGTGCGACCTCGAGCGTTCCCGACGTGTCGACACGCGGCCCCAACACCTCGGCCGCGCTGCGCGGCGTCTCGGCGCCGGCTGGCGCGGCGAGCGCAGCGGCAATACCCGCGAGCAATCCAGCAAAGCGAACGGAGTGAACCCGCATGGCGTCGGCCTCCCCGTAACAACGTGGAACGGCGGCGCGCGCTTTGCAGTGACGCGGCTTACCGCGCTCGCGTGACTGGCGCCACGCGGCGGGGTCACGCCGACGCGAGAGGTTCCGCGCTCACGCGCATCGCGTGCGAGGCATCACGGCGACGAGCGCGCAGCGCGCCGCGCTTGCGAGCGCGACGCGGCCCCGCTCGCGCACTCGAGCCTCGACCTCGCGAGCCGTAGCGAAGCGCGTGTGCGGCCACGTAGAGTGCAAAGTCACTCAGGAGACTCCGTTGCCGACACAGAGGCGCGACGCCGCGATCGTCGGGATTCACGAGTATCCGTCGCGCGACGTCGAGGGGCGCGTGAGCCCGCTGCAGATCAAAGCCGCTGGCGCTGCGCGCGCGCTCGCGGACGCGGGCCTCTCCTGGCGCGACGTCGACGCGCTCTACGACGCCGGCGACGGCGGCGGCATGGCGGGCCTGCAGATCGCGGAGTACTTCGGCCTCTCGCCGCGCGTGATCGACACGACGAACGTCGGCGGCAGCTCGTACGAATTCCACGCCGCGCACGCGAAGCGCGACATCGCCGCAGGCCGAGCGCGCGTCGCGCTGCTCACGTACGGCTCGACCGCGCACAGCAACGCGTTCGCGATCGGCGTCGGCGGCCAGCTCGGCGGCGCGCGCACGCCGGTCGACAACCTCGAGGGCTGGACCGGCATGACCCTGGTCAGCAATTACGCGATGGTCGCGCACCGGCACATGCACGAGTACGGAACCTCGAGCGAGCAGCTCGCCGAGATCGCGACCGCGACGCGCTTCCACGCGATGCGAAATCCGGAAGCGGTCGCCGCGATGAGAGCGCTCGAGTTTCTCGACGTCCGCGAGACGACGATCCAAGACGTCGTCGGCTCGCGCGTGATCGCCGACCCGCTCCACCTGCTCGAGTGCTGCATGATCTCCGACGGCGGCGGCGCGGTCGTGATCGCGGCGCCGGACGTCGCGCGCGACTGCAAGCAGAAGCCGGTGTGGATTCTCGGCGCCGGCGAGGCGACCAAGTATCCGCAGAACGGCGGCGACATCACCGTCAGCGCCGCCGCGCAGTCGGGGCCGGTCGCGTTCGGCGAGGCGGGCGTCTCCGCGAGCGAGCTCGACGTCGCGATGATCTACGACTCGTTCACGATCACGGTGCTCACCATTCTCGAAGACCTCGGCTTCTGTAAGAAGGGCGAAGGCGGCGCGTACGTCGCGGGCGGGCGGCTGCGCTTCGACGCGCCCGGCGGCCCCGCGCTGAACACGGACGGCGGCGGGCTCTCGTCGAATCACCCCGGCATGCGCGGGATCTTCCTGCTGATCGAGGCGGCGCGGCAGCTGCGCGGGAACTCGACTTCTCAGGTACCGAACGCGCGGCTCGCGGTCGCGCACGGCAATGGCGGCATGCTCGGCAGCCGCCACTGTGCGGGCACGATCATCTTGGGGAGGGACTGATGGCGTCTTCACCCACTGCGCAGAAGCCGCCCGCAGAGCGCCCGCTGCCTTCGCTGAAGGAGCACGACACCGCGCCGTTTTGGTGCGCGACGCAGCAGCGCCGGCTCACTTATCAGGTGTGCAGCGACTGCGAGACGGTCGTCTGGCATCCGCGCGCGCACTGCACCGCGTGCCTCGGCAGCGCGCTCGCGTGGCGCACGTCGGAGGGCCGCGGCGCCGTCTACTCGTACAGCGTGATCCGGCAGAGCTACCACCCGTTCTTCCGCGCGCGCATTCCGTTCGCGATCGCGTGGATCGATCTCGACGAGGGCCCGCGCATCCTCTCGAACCTGGTCGGCGTCGCCGACCCGACGCGCGACGTGAAGATCGGCATGCGCGTCGCGGTCGAGTGGGAGCCGCACGAGGAGCTCGCGATCCCGCTGTTCAGGCCCGCGTAGCGGCCTTGCGCGGCGCCGCGGTCGCGCCGAGTCTTTGCTTCGAGGAATCCGTCCCGTCTCGCGCGCTCAGCGTTGCCGTTTTCGCTCCGCCGCGTTCGCGACGAGCACGCAGTTCCGTCCGCCCTGCTTCGCGCGGTAGAGCGCGCCGTCGGCGAGCGCGCAGAGGTCGTCCGGGCTCGCGCCGCCGCGGAGCTCCGCGACGCCGCAGCTGAAGGACGCGTGGAGCTCGCCGTCGTCGGCGGCGTGGCGCACGCCGGTGAACGCCTCGCGCAAGCCGTCCATCAAGCGCGCGGCGTCCGCGGCGCTCGCGTCCGGCAGCAGCACGACGAACTCTTCGCCGCCGATTCGGCCGATCACGTCGGTCTTGCGCAAGCGCCGCCGTAACAGCTCGGCGAGGCTGCGCAGCACGCGGTCGCCGGCCGGATGCCCATGCGTGTCGTTGATCGACTTGAAGTGATCGAGATCGATCATCGCGAGGCTGAGCGGGTGCCGCTCGCGCACCGCGCGCGAGATCTCGACCGCGATGCGCTCCTTGGCCGCTGCGGGGTTGAGCAGCCCGGTCAGGCCGTCTTGCGTGACGCACGCGCGCAGCGCGCGATAGCGGCGCAATCGCGCGCTCACCGCGGAGACCAGGTCGTCGGGCGCGATCGGCTTGGTCAGAAATTCGTCGCCGCCGAGCGCGATCGCGGCGAGCTGGCGCGCCGGATCGAGCTCGATCGACAGGAACACGATCGGCACCGACACGTAGGCCTCGAATTGGCGGATCACGCCCGCGAGCTCGGCCCCCGTGCAGCCCGGCAGGTACATGTCCATCAGCACGAGGTCGGGGCGGAATTCGGCGAGACACGACAGGATGCGCAACGGGTCGCCCGTCGTGAACGTGCGCAGGCCGGCGGATTCGAGCGCGACCGCGTAGCGCTCGGCGAGCTCGGGCGAATCGTCGACGATCAGCACGCGCTCGGGCTCCGCGCTCTGGCAGCCGGTGACCGCATCCAGCGCTCCGACCAGCGCGCGCACGTCGGTCGGCTTCACGAAGTAGCCGGCGCAGCCGGCGCGCGTCGCGACCAGCCGCGCGGGCAGATCGCCGCGCGTCGACAGGAACATCACGGGCGCATTCAGCCGAGCGGCCGCCATGAACTTCGTGTGCGCGCTCGAGCTCGCGAGATGTTCGACGCGCAGGTCGACGCTCATGACGATCGCGCCGAGCGCCGGCCGCGCGGGCGCGGCCGCGAGCCGCGCCTGCGTCGCGAACACCTCGACCTGATAACCGAAGTGGGCGAGCTGAGCCTTCAGCGCGTCGGCGGCGCTCGCATCGCCGTCGAGCAGGTAGACGAGCTTGCGCGGGTGCTCCGCGAGCTCGCGCACGCGCGGAGCCGCCGGCGCAGGTGCGGCGTCCCACGCGGCGCGCTCGAGCGAATCGAGCAGCGCTGCGGCGGCCTCGCGTTCCGCCTCGCTGAGCCCGCGTCCCGTGCGCAGCGCGGCCGCCGCCATGCGCTCGAGCGAGCGCGCGGTCGCCGAGACGTGCGGGTAGCCGAACGTGCCGCCGGATCCGGCGAGCCCGTGCGCTCCCCGATGCAGCTCGGAGAGCCCGCGCTCGGAGCCACTCTCGGCGAGGCACCTGCGCAGCGCGGCGAGCTTCTCCGGGAGCTGCGCGCTGTAGAGATCCTGCAGCGCGCGCAGCTTGTCGAGGATCGCTTCGGCGGCGCTCACGCGGGCGCCCCCTGCGCGCGCGCCCAGATTGCCCGCAAGGAGTCCGCGAGCGTCATCGGGTCGAAGGGCTTCACGATCACGTCGAGCGCGCCGAGCTGCCGGTAGCGCGCGACCTCGTGCGACTGCGCCTTCGCAGTCATGAACACGACCGGGGTCGCGCTCGCGCACGGCAGCGCACGCAACGCGGCGAGCGTCGCCGGCCCGTCCATGCCGGGCATCATCACGTCGAGCAGAATCAGATCGGGCGCGAAGCGAGGCGCCGCGGTGAGCGCGTCGCCGCCCGAGCTGCAGATGTGGACCTGCATGCCGCCGAGGTCGTGCAGCGCGATCTGGACGACGGTGCGGATGTCGGCCTCGTCCTCGACGCACAGCACGCGCTCCAGCGCGGCGCATCCGGAATTCACGAGCGAGGCGGCTTGCGTGCTCAAGGGACGCTCCTCGCGGGCTCGCCGGCTTCGCCGCGGCGCGCGCGGTCGGTGAGCTCCTGCACCGCGCGCAGCAGCTCGGGATTCGATGCGTGCGATTTCACGAGCGCAGCCGCGACGCGGCCCGACTCCGCGCGCGAGAGCTCCTTCGCCGAGAACACCAGCACGAGCGGCCGCGGTGTCTGGCGCTCGATCAGCGGCAGCAGCTCCCAGCCCGAGCGATCCGGCAGCGCGAGATCGAGGATCACGAGGTCGTAGTGCGCGCGCGCGAGCCGCTGCGCCGCCTCGGCGACGCTCGCGGCGCACTCGACGTCTGCAGTCTCGCCGCACAGCGAAGCGATCACGCGCCGCAGATCCGCGTCGTCCTCGACGTGGAGGATGCGCGGCCGCGCGGCCTCGCGGCCGGTGCCCTGGCGCACCGCCTCGAGCAGCCGCGCCTCGTCGATCGGCTTGTCGAGCCAGTCGACGACGCCGAGCGCCTCGCCGTCGCCACTGCGCGCGGCGCGCCGTACGTGGCCCGAGACCACGACGACCGCGAGCTCGCGCGTCGCGGGGTCCTCACGCAGCTGGCGCAGGAAGGTGCGGCCGTCGAGGTCGGGGAGCTGGAGGTCGAGCGTCATCGCGGCGAAGCCGCCGCCCGCGAGCCGCTCGCGTGCGGAGGCGGCGTCGTACGCGGCTACCGCCTGATAACCGGCGCGCTCGAGCAGCAGACAGAGCAGCGCGGCGACGTCGCGGTCGTCCTCGCACACGAGCACGCACGGCCGCGGCTGGGCGTCCACGCACTCGACGCCGTCGTTCGCAGCGAGCGCCGCCTGCGCGGACCACTCGGGCAGATCGAAGAAGAACGTCGTGCCTGCGCCTTCGCGCGTGTCGAAGCCGATGCTGCCGCCCATCGCCTCGACGATCGCCTTCGAGATCGAGAGGCCGAGCCCGGTGCCGCCCTTGCGCCGCGTGTCGGACGAATCCGCCTGCGAGAACTTCGCGAACACCTTCTCGCGGAATGAAGCCGGAATGCCCGGGCCGCGATCCGAGACCAGCAAGCGCACGCGCTTCTCGTCGCGCATCAGCCGCACCTCGACCGCGGCGCCGCGCGGCGAAAACTTGGCGGCGTTGCCGAGCAGGTTGGTCATCACCTGCATCAGGCGATCCGCGTCGACACGCGCTTGGGCGCCGGGGCAGTGGATCGCGAGCTCGAACGTGACGCCGTGCTGCTCCGCATACGCGCGGTTGGCCGCGACGGCCTGCTCGACCAGCGGCGCGAGCTCGTGGGCCGCCAGCTCGAGCCGCATCTGGCCCGCCTCGATCTTCTCGAGATCGAGGATGTCGTTGATCAGGCGCACCAGCCGCTCGCTGTTGTTACGGGCGATCGACACGAGCGCGAGCGCCTCGCTCGCGAGCGGGCCGCGCGCGCCGCCGGCGAGCAGGCTCAGCGAGCCCATGATCGACGTGAGCGGCGTGCGCAGCTCGTGGCTCACGGTCGAGACGAACTCGCTCTTCATGCGCTCGACGCGCTTGCGCTCGCCGATGTCCTCGAGCGTGCCGACGTAGCCGAGCCGCTGACGGCCGCTCTGCATCGGCGCTGCCTTGCAGCTCGCCCAGAGCGCGCTCCCGTCGCTGCGCGCGAAGCGGCACTCGACCGCGAAGGGGCGTCCGTCGAGGGTCAGCTCGCGCCACGCGCCGAGCACGCGCTCGCGATCCGCCGGATCGATGCCGCTGCTCCAGTGCGCGCCGTTCGCCGGCCCCGCGCCGTACCCCGTGATGCGGCGCCACTCCTGATTGACGCGCGAGACGCGGCCCTCGGCGTCGGCGATGAACGTCCCGAGCGGAGAGGCCTCGTCCATCGCGGAGAGGCGCGCGGCCGCCTCGAGCAGATCGCGCGCGTCGCGGCGCTGCTTGCCGAACACCAGCCCGAGGCCGCCGAGGCCGAGCACGCCGGCGAGCGCTGCGAGGCCGAGCGCGGCGCGCTGCGAGCTCTGCGCCGACGCTGCGAATGCGGAGATCGGGCGCGTCACGGCGAGCACGCCGCGGACGTCACCGACTTTCCAGTCCCTTCGCGGGCTCGCGGGATGGCTGTTGTGGCATGCGATGCAGGCCGGACGCATCCTGTCGGCGATCGCGTAGCGCAGCACTCGCTCGCCGCGAACGTCCTCGTAACGGAAGAACGGGCGCGTCGGGTCGCGCCGCAACGCCGCGAGCGCGGCGCGCTCGAACTCGTCGCGTGGGCCGCCGTGCTTGCGCCACGGAAACGGGTAGTCGCTGTAGAGCCGCACGCCGAGGCCGGCGCCACTCTCGCCGATGCGCTCGCCGAGCTCGATCGTCAGCGTCGCCGGCAGCGGAATCGCCGTGGGCTTTGCCTGATAATCGTACGTGACCTCGATGCCCGCGGCGCGCGCGCGCTCGACGACGGCGGAGGTGTAGAGCGTGCGCAGCTCCTGCAGGATCTTCGCCTGCTGGCTGGTGCCCTGCTGGGCGAGCGACGCGACGAGCCGCTGCTGCAGCCGATACGAGTACCAGAGTCCCGCCGCGAGACTGGCCGCGAGCGCGAGCGCGAGCAGCGGAACGCTGTAGTCGAGCAGCAGCCGGCGGGCGTGAGCCCCAGCCTCGCTCGAGCGAACACCCTCTTCCTGCACCGCGCCCCTCGCCTGTGCGGCTCGCTGGCTCGCAATCCGCTGCGAGCCGAGCCGCGCTCCCTAACTCGGGGCGGCGCGGGGCATTTCTGCGAGGTCGTTTCGGGCTACGTCGATTTTCCGGTCGGCTCTCGTCGAAACGCCGCGCTCGATGGTCGGCTAGCCGGCCGCGCGCAAATCGGGGTCAGGCGCGGATTGGCGCTCTGCACCCATTCGTGCCCGACCCCAATCGTCGGCGTCGGCCCAGACGCGGCGCAGCGAGTGCGCGAGGCGACGTGCGAACGGCGCGATGTGCTCGGCCGCGAACAACGTCTGATGCTCGCCTGCGACGCGGACGATCTCGATGTCGCCGTGCAGCACGCTCGACCAGCCGAGCGCCGTGTCGCCGACGCGATTACGCGATTCCTCGGTCCAGAACAGCGCGACCGGGAGCGCCGTCGGCTCGGCCTTGTGCTTCAAGTACGCGATGCGGATCGCGCGCATCAAGAGCGGCGCGCGCTGCTCGCGCGAATCGCGGCTCGCGATCGAGGAGCGCTGCGCGTCGGCCGCGGCCGCGGCGAGCGTCCCCTGCTTCGGCGGCCGTGCGCCCAGCAGCGCGTTGCGGAGCTTCTTGCGCACGCGCTTCCTCATCTTGCGCAAGTAGCGCCGGAGAAAGACGCGGCGCTCGCGCGGCTCGTCGATCTCGTACATGCGCTCCATCGCGACGAAGAAATGGTGGAGCTCGCTGCGTTTCAGCGAGCTGCCCCACGGCTTCTTGCGCGGCAGCGTCGAGTCGACCAGCGCGACGAGGCGCACGTCGGCGCCGCGCTCCGCGAGCGTCTGCGCGACGCGCAGCGCGACCACGCCCGCATACGACCACCCCATCAGCGCGAGCTGCGGGCGCGCGAGCAGCGGGCCGAAGCGCTCGAGGCACAGCGCCGCCCACGTGTCGGTGTCGGTCGGGAAATCGGAAGGCCGGCTCCCCATCGGCGGGCTGACCGTGTAGATCGGCTGGTCGGGGCCGAGCTGCTCCGCGAGCCGGCGGTAATTCTCGACCTCCTCGGACCACGTGCGTACCGCGAACAGCGGCGGGAGCGAGCCGCGCGTGTGGAATCCGATCAACGGAATTCGGTCCATCGCCTCCGGCGCGAGGTCGCTCGAATCGGTGAGGTCGACGATCTCCACGCGTGCGCTCCCCTGGTTCGTGGCGATCCGCTCGCCGTCATTCCGAGCCGGCCGGCAGCCGCACGCGCGCCGTCCCTAACACGCGCGTCTCGCCGGCCTCGTTCGTGATCGTGAGGTCGATCTCGGCGACGCGCGCATCGGCTTCGAGATTCGTGACGACGCCGCTGACGCGATGCGCGTGATCCGCGAGCACCGGCGCGCGAAACACGGTGTCGATCTTCTCGAGCTCGGCGCCGGGCGCCCAGCGATGGATCATCGCGACCAGGATCGCCTGGCTCATCACGCCCGGGACCATCGCGCCGGGCAGGCCCTCGCGGCGCGCGCCCTCGTGGTCGGTGAAGCGCGGCGCCCACATCTCCGCCGCGTGCGCGAACTTGCGCACGTTCGCGAGCGAGAGATCCGGCTCGAACGGCGGCAGCTCCTCGCCGAACTCCGCGTCCTCGAATTTCGCGACCGTCCTCATGGCGCGGGCTTCTCGCGGATCACGAGGCGCGAGTCGACGAGCGAGACGAGCGTGCCCTGCGGATCGCGCACCTCCATGCGCGCCACCAGAAAGATCATGCGGCCGGTACGCCCGGTCTTCTCGTAGATCTCGTGCAGGTGGCTGCGGCCGGTCAGCGTGACGCCGGCGCGGATCGGCGCTCGCGGCATCACCGCCTTGCCGGCGTCCATCGGGATGCCGCCGAGGCGCGGGAAATCGTCGGGCAGCATGCGGCGGCCGTGGAAGCGCGCCGAGAACGTCGGCACTGCACGAAAGTCGGCGTGGCTCGGATCGGTGTAGTGCGGAGCGGTCTCGCCGACCGCCTGCGCGAGCTCGACCATCGCCTCGGCGCGCACTGGGAACTCGCGCTCGTCGAAGTCGAGGTTCAGGAAGCGCGCCTTCAGCTCTTCGATTTCCACGAGACCGCCTCGAATTCGCCGGCGCGCAGCGCCTCGGTGAGCTCGCCGGCGCTGCGCACGTCGCCGGGGAAGCGCGTCGCGCAGCGGCCGATGTGGCTCACGATGTGCGCGTCGCTGCCGCCGATCCCGAGGTAACCCAATCGCTCGGCCATTTCACGCGCGTCGTCGTCCTCGCGGCCGCGGCTGCCGCCGTTCAGCGTCTCGACGATGCGCACGCCGGCCGGCGCACCGCGCTCCAGCACGTGGGCGCACATGCCGACGCGCGGGCGGCCGGGATGACACGGGACGGCGACGGCGCCGTGGCGCTCGCTCTCCGCGACCACTCGAGAGATCGGCAGCCGTACCTCCTTGAAATCGAACGCGGCGACGAGCGCGGGCGTCACGCCGAACACGAGCACGTGGCCGTAATCGGTCTCGACTTCGCTCGCCTTCAAGATCGTCAGGCCGTGCTCGCGCGCGAGCGCGGAGTAATCGGAGTCGAAGTCGAACTGGCGGTGCTCGGTGAGCACGAAGCCGTCGATCGGCAGCTCGCGCTTGCGAATCCACAGGCAGTAGTTCTCGACCTGCGCGCGGCCGTCGTCGCTCTTCACGGAGTGGCTGTGCAGATCGAGGATCATGTGCGGGCGCTCGCCAACTGGACGACGCGCTCCCAGTGTTCGGCGAGCTGGCGCGCGAGCGCCGTCTCGTCACCCGCGTTGTCGACCACGACGTGCGCGCGCCGGCGCCGCTCCGCGTTCCCGAGCTGCGCGTCGATGCGCGCCTCGACTTGCGCCGCGCTCAGGCCTCCGCGCGCGACCGCGCGCTGCACCGCGAGCTCGCGCGGCACGATCACGACCCAGATCTCGTCGACGAGCGGCTCCCAGCCCGCCTCGAACAGCACCGCCGCCTCCAGCACGACGACCGCTCGCGGCTCGGCCGCGCGCAGCGCCGCGATCTCTGCCTGCGCGAGCCGGCGAATCTCGGGCCAGACGATGTCGGTCAGCCGCTTCAGCTGCTCGGGCTTCCCGAACACGCACGCGCCGAGCGCGGCGCGGTCGATCGTGCCGTCCGCCGCGCGCACTTCCGGACCGAATGCCGCGATCACGTCGCGATGCGCAGCGCTGCCCGGCTCGTACGCGCGGTGGCCAAGCTTGTCGGCGTCGATCACGCGCGCGCCGCGGCGCGCGAGCTCGCGCGCCGCGGTCGACTTCCCGGATGCGATGCCGCCCGTCAGCCCGATTACGATCACGCGTCACTCTCCGGATCTACTTCGCTCGCCTACGGCTCGCTGCGCGCGCCGCTTCGCGTCGCTTGCGGGCTGCTCGGGGAGCGGACCAGGGTATCCGCGCGTTCCCGGCGTTGCGACGCAGCGGCGCTCCAAACGGGGGAGCGTCTCGACGATCCGGAGACGACTGAGCCAACTGAGCCCGCAGGATCAGACCCCCAATGGCTCGCCGAGGGCAGCGATGGAGCAGCCGAAGGCGAAGCTTGCGTTCGGGGCCGCGTACGCGGCCTCGGCCGCCTACGTGGTCGCGACGCTTCCGCGCCTGCCCGAGTGCGTGGCGTCGAGCTTCGGCGCCGACGGCATCGCGCAGGCGTCCATGTCGCGCGCGGCGTACGTCGCGCTGTTCGGCGGGCTGTGCCTGCTGATCCCGCTCCTGCTGCTCGCCGCTTTCTGCTGGATCCCGCGCCGCTTCCCACAGCACACGAACATCCCGCTTCGCGAGCTCTGGCTGGCGCCCGAGAACCGCGCTGCGCTCCATGCGTGCATGGACCGCGCGGGCCTCGTGCTCGCCGGCAGCGCCGCGCTGTTCTTCGCCGCGATGCACGCGCTGATCCTCGCAGCGAACGAGAGCGAGCCGGCGCAGCTTCCGCAGCGCACGTTCTTCCTGATGCTCGGTGTGTTCGTCGCGGTCAGCGTGGGAACCGCGCTGCGCATGAGCCTCGCGCTGCGCAAGCCTCCGCCGCGCCCGCGCTGACGCGCGCTCGGGGAGATCGGCTCAAAAGCGCGCTTGCAGGCGCAGCGACGCAGCCGGGGCCGCGCCGCGCGCGGAGCGCGATTCGACGCGGTCGGCTTCGGCGTCGTTCACGAGCAGCCGCTGCCAGACAACGGCTCCGACGGTCGCGGCCACCCCCAGGTGTTCGTTCGCATCCCAGCGCAGCCCGACCCCGACCGTCGCGTCGCGAACGCCGATCGTGCCCGGCTGCACGGCGAGCGCGCCCACTTCGCGGCGCTCGAGCCGGTAGCGATCCGCGCGCAGCGTGCCGAAGCCGAGCAGCTCGATGTGATCGCGCAGCGCGTACGCGAGCCGCAGGTTCGCGTTGTGCAGCTCGAGCGCAAGGCGATCGGTCGCCTGCCAATGCACGCGCAGCACCGGCCACCCGTAGACACCCGATTGGTCGAGCCGCGAGCCGAGCTTCACGCCGGCCGCGAGATCGAGCGCCTCCGACGGCTGGTAGCCGAGCGCGAGCACCGTGCCGCCCTTCAACGAGTGCCCGAGCTCGGCGCCGGGCTCGAGCTTCGTGGTGAGGTAGACCTCGCCGCCCAGGGTCCAGCGCTCGCGAATCGCGCGCCGCGCACCGATGCGCAAATTCGACTCGAACAAATCGCGCAGCGCTTCGCCGCCGCCCGCGGTCTGCGGCAGAAAGCTCGCATCCGCGTTGGCGCGCGGCGAGAGCCATTCGGCGTCGAGCGAAACACTCGCGCCCCAGCGCTCGCTCACCGGGCCCTCCAGCGCGAGGCGCCCCGTCGCGCGCAGCCACGAGACGTCGGCGCCTCGGAAGGCGACGTCGGGCGCGCCCTCGAAGCCGACTCGGAAGCGCAGCCCATCCTGCCAGCTCGCGTCGCGCGGCGCGGATGGCGACTGCGCGCCCGCATCCTCCGCGCGGGAGGCCTCCGGTGCGGCGAGCCGCGCGGCCAGCGCGAGCGCGGCGCTCGCGAGGGACGCCGCCTGACGCCCGCGATGTATGACGGCGCGCAGGTTCACCGCGCGCCAGCATACGCGCACTCGCTCGCGTTCAGATCCCCGCTCCGCGCAGCTCCTCGTCGCCGCGCTGCGCGAGCGTTGGTGCGCGCGCGCCGATTCCGAGCATGCGCGCATCCTTGCTCTCGCCGCGCAGGTAGCGGTTGTAGAGCTGCTGCGTGACGACGGCCGTCTTCCAGTACGCGAAGCCGATCCACCACGACAGCGCGGCGAGGCTCGTGCCGGTGCGCTCGGCGTAGTGGTGCGCGATCTCTGCGCGCGAGGGCAGCCCCAGCTCCAGCATTCCGGGATGGCTCGACAGCTCGCGGAACGTCGCGTCGCTCGCGTCTGGCCAGTACTGCAGCAGCGTGCCGAGATCGATCAGCGGATCGCCGAGCGTCGTCATGTCCCAATCGAAGATCGACTTGCAGCGATCCGGATCGGCGGGATCGAACTGGCAGTTGTCAGGCTTCAGGTCGTTGTGCACGAAGCTCGCGCGCTGCGCCGCGGGCACGGCCTTCGCGAGCCGCTCGGCGATCGCGTCCATCAGGCCCGTGTCATCCGCCGGTCGTACGAGCTCCCAGCGCTTGCGCCAGCCTGCGACCTGGCGCGCGGCGAAGCCGTCGGGCTTGCCGAGATCGCCGAGCTCGCACGCGACGGGATCGAGCGCGTGGAGCTCGGCCATCGCATCGGCGATCGCGAAGCCGATGCGGCGGCCGACTCGCGCATGACCGCGCATCGAGGCCGGGATCTCCGTGCGAACCACCTCGCCGGTGCGCCGTTCCATCACGAAGAAGTCGGCCCCGCACACGCCGGCGTCGTCGCAACACGCGAACGCGCGCGGCGCGAGCCGCGTGTGGCGCCAGAGCCGCGAGAGCACCTTGTACTCGCGCCGCATGTCGTGCGCGCCGGGCGCGATCACGCCGAACGGCGGGCGGCGCAGCACCAGCTCGCAGTGCTGCCAGCGCAGCAAGTAGGTGAGATTCGCCGCGCCGTTCGGGAACTGGAGCACCTCGGGCCCGGCGCCGAGCGAGAGCTCCGCCGGCAAGTGGGCGCGCAGCCACGCGTCGACGCGCGCCCAGTCGAGCTGCTCGCCGGCGCGGACGGGCGCCAGCTCGGACACGCTGCTGCGCGGGTCGGCCATCGAGCGCGGAGGATATGCATGCTCGCGGCGGGCGCGCTTCACAGCTCGAAGGTGTGAGCCCCGCCGTCGAGCGCATCGCCCTTGCTGTCGAACGTGCCGACCCCGATGCGATCGGGGCGCACCGTCACGCGCGTGAAGTTGTCCGCTTGCTGGAAGCCGCGCGCCGCGTAGTGCATCACGCGCGGGCCCGCGCTCGTCTCGAACGGGAAGCCGTCGTCCTCCCGCTTCGAGTCGTGCACGTACGCGCCCGGCTCGCCGTCGGCGAACGGGAACGGCCAGTAGAACGCCGACGAGGTGATCGAGTATGCGCGCAGCGCGCCGCGCTCTCCGTTCGCGTCCTCGAACCAGATCTCGCACACGTTCGAGACGTGGATGTCGCCGCTCAGGAACACGACGTTCTCGACGTCGCGTTCGACGATCGTGCGCAGCAGCTGCGTGCGCGTCTGCGGAAACGCGGCCCACGCGTCGTCCTTCCACGGGCGCCGGTGCGCTGCGACCCCGTTCGGCGCGAACACGCTCGCGCTCACGATGAACTTCGGCCGGCTGCCGACCGCCTTCTGCTGCTGCACGAGCCACGCGCACAGTCGGTCGATCTGCCCGACGTAGCTGCCCTTCTGCGGATAGCCGAGCAGATGGTTGTCAGGCAGCAGGCGCTTCTCGTCGTCGCTCTCGGGCTCGCGCCGCACGCGCTGCGTGCGTCCGTCCGTCACGAAGAACGGGAAGCCGCCGCACTCGAACGTGTAGTAGAGCAGGTCGCCGAAGTTGCGCGGGCCCGGCAGCCATTGATAACTGCGGTAGGCCATCACGGCGAGCTGGAACAGCGTGCGGCCGCGCTCCGTGGCGATGCGCGTTTGATCCCAGTTGTCCTCGATCTCGTGGTCGTCGAGGATCATGTAGGTCGGCAGGCGCTGGAGCAGCCGGCGGAAGTTGCGTGAGCTCCACGCCTCCGCGTAGCGCTCGTGGAACTCGCGCGCGGTGTCGGCGCGACCGATCGGAATCGCGCGGTTGAAGAGGTCGGCGTAGATCTGGTCGCCGACCATCAGCGCGAAGTCGGTCGGCTGGGCCGCGGCCTGCTCCGCCATCGCGCCGAACACGCGGTCCGCGCGCTTTTGCAGCGGCAGGATGTCGGGGTAGCGGCACGAGCCGAACAGGAAGCTGATCTCGGGCGCTGCTGCCGCGGAAAACGTCGAGAACGAGGCGCCCGCCGCGGCGGGATCGAGCTCATCGAGCTGCGGCGCCCAGCGGCCCGCCGGCGGCAGCAGCGCCTTGATCTCGGCGTCCGACACGTTCAGATCGGGCGCGGTGCTGTCGACCGCGATCGAGCCGAGCTTCGCCGCGTAGAGCTTCCCGGCTGCGAGCTTCTTGAAATCGGCGAAGCCGGTGCGGTCGTACTCCCGGTGCAGCCGGAAGTACTGCACCGTGCTCGGGTCGACTTTCCCGTTCGCGGCGACGAGGCCGCCGACGCCGACCGTGCGCATACGGTCGACGTCAGCGCCGCGGATCCAAACTCGCGCGCTCGCGTCGGTCACGTGTCCTACCACCGGTCCCAGCCTCGGCTCGCGCAACAGATCCGACACGATCATCCCCTCCCGTGCTGCGGGATGAAGCCGCAGCGGGAGCGCGACGCGCAGTGAACGCGTTCACACCCGGCGCGAAAGGATCCGGTCCGGCGTCCGTCTCGGTCGCGCAGCCGTCGCGCCGCAGGTCACCATTGCGCCGCCCTCAGCCTCACTTGCCGAGCGCGGCCCGGCGCATGCGGTGCAGCTCTTCCCAGCCGAGGTACGACTGGATCCCGTCGTCGTTGTAGAACAGCACCGGCCCGTCGCAGATGAACAGGTACTCGGTGTCCTCGAGCGCGGTGGTCGCGCCGTGCAGCACGCCGTTCGGCTCGTAGTCGTAGTCACCGGCCTCGAGCACGCCGTCGCGCACCTGCAGCTTGCCGCTGAGGATGAACGTGTGCGCCGCGGAGAGATGCTTGTGCGGCGCGGCGACGTAGCCCTTCTTCCAGCGGAACAGCGCCGCCCAGCGGCCCGACTCCTCGCCGGTCCACAACACCTTGATCCAGGCCGTGTCCTTCTCCATCTCGATCCACGGATCGCCGGCACGCACGATGAGGTCGGCGAGCTGATCATTCACCGGCGTGACGTCTTGCAGCAGGCCCATTGCGGTCCTCCTTCGGAGAGTGGGTTCGACGAGTTGCCGGTCCCGGCTGCGGCGTCACGCGGCCGGCCACCTCGCGCTCACGACGCGCTCGCGGATGCGCCAGCCGTTCGCGGTGCGCGTGAGCACGTCGCGGTAGTCGCCGCCGAACATCTTTCCGGCCTCGCCCGGCACGGCGTACTTGCTCCACGCGCGCGTCTCGCCGTCCTGCTCGTACACGTAGAGGTTGGTGCTGTGGTGCGCCGGCGGGTGCGTCGCGCGCGCGAAGAACGCGATCACCGCCGGCAGGCCGGTGTGGCGGCCGGCCTGATAAGCGCTGACGTCGAAGACGCCGTCGTCGGAGAAGAGCTCGCCGAGCCGCGACCACTGCTTCGCATCGACGAGGTGGCCGTAGTGCGCCATCAGCTGCTGGATCGCGACGAGATCGTGCGTCTCGAGCATTTGACTTCCTACGTGGCCAACGCGCGGCCGTTGTCGTTGTAGCGCGCCAGGTCGAGCCGCCCCTCGCTCTTCGCGACGACGCAGGTGACTGCCGCGTCGCCCGTCACGTTCACGACCGTGCGCGACATGTCGAGCAGCCGGTCGACGCCGATGATCAGCCCGATGCCCTCGACCGGCAGGTTCACCTGCCCGAGCACCATGCCGAGCATCACGAGGCCGACGCCGGGAACGCCCGCGGTGCCGATCGACGCGAGCGTCGCGGTGACGATCACCGCGAGATAGTCGGCAGTCGTGAGATCGATGCCGTACGCCTGCGCGATGAAGCAGGTCGCGACGCCCTGCATGATCGCGGTGCCGTCCATGTTGATCGTGGCGCCGAGCGGAATCGTGAACGAGGCGATCGCGTTGTCGACGCCGAGCTCGTGCTCGACTGCGCGCAGCGTCACCGGCAGCGTCGCGTTGCTGCTCGAAGTGCCGAACGCGACCGCCATCGGCTCGCGGAAGCCGCGGAAGAACGCGAGCGGGTTCAGCCGCCCGAGCACGACGAGCAACGACGGGTAGACGACCGTCATGTGCACGACGAGCACGGCGAGTACGAGGAAGAAGTACTTCAGCAGCGGCGCGAACGCCCCGAAGCCTTGCTCGGCGAACACTCTCGCGATCAAGCAGAACACGCCGATCGGCGCGAGCTTCATCAGCACCAGCACGAGCCGCAGCACGACTTCGTTCGCGTCTTGAAAGAACGTGAGCAGGCGCCGGCCCGGCGCGCCGGAGAGCGTCATCGCGACGCCGAACAGCACCGCGAACACGATGATCTGCAGCATGTTGCCTTCGGCCATCGCCTGCACCGGATTCGTCGGGAAGATCCCCAACAACACCTCCGAGAGCGGCGGCGCGGACGGCGCCGAGAACGAGACCGTGCTCGGCAGCGCGAAGCCGACGCCGGGCCGGACCAGCGCCGCCGCCGCGAGCGCGAGCGCGATCGCGATCATCGTCGTCGCGACGTAGAGCGCGAGCGTCTTGCCGCCGATGCGCCCGAGCTTCGAGATGTCGTCCAGCGCGGCGGCGCCGCACACGATCGACACGAACACGAGCGGGACGACCAGCAGCTTCAAGCTCGCGACGAAGATCGCGCCGCCGATCCCGAGCGCCGCGAGCACTGCTTCGCCGACCGCGCCGCTCACGCCGAGACCGTTCAGCACGAGGCCGAACACGAGGCCCGCGAGCATCCCGACCAGGATCAGCAGCGTGAGCCGGCCCCCGTCGCTCGCGCCCTGAGAACTCTCGCTCATGCGACCTCCGTGCTCGCGAACGGTACGCGATGCGCGATAAGGTGCCTCGTCTCGAAGGAGGATCGCGATGGAGATTCGCAGCGAGCGCGTTCAGATCCCGGCCTCCGGCACGAAGATGGGCGGCTACTTGGCGAGGCCCACGGACTCGGCGCCGCGCGCGGGCGTGATCGTCTGGATGGAGATCTTCGGCGTGAATGCGCACATCCGCGCCGTGACCGAACGCGTCGCGCGCGAGGGCTACGTCGCGCTCGCGCCGGACTTCTTCCACCGCACGCACCCCGGGATCGAGCTCGGCTACGACGAGGCGGGCATGGCGACCGGCATGAAGGGCCTGATGGCGCTCGACGCCGATACGATGATCGCCGACGCGCAAGCGGCGGTCGCGTTCCTGCGCAAGCAGCCCGGCGTCACCGGCAAGATCGGCGCGCTGGGCTTCTGCATCGGCGGCCACATGACCTATCTCACCGCGTGCGAGACCGATGTCGCCGCGGCCGCGTCGTTCTACGGCGGCGGCATCGCGGCGCCCCGAGGACCGGGCGGCAAAGCCTCGACGCTCAGCCGAACGCCGAAGATGAAGGGCAAGATTCTGTGCCTGATGGGCGCGAAGGATTCGCTGATCCCGATGGCGCAGGTCGACGCGATGCGCGCAGCGCTGAAGAGCTCTGGCGCGCGACACGAGCTGATCGTGTACGACGCGGACCATGGCTTCTTCTGCAACGAGCGCGCGTCGTACCACAAGCCGTCCGCAGACGACGCGTGGCAGCGCGTGAAGGCACTGTTCGCGACCGAGCTGAAGTAACAAGTCGACGACCGAGCCAGCAAGGATCCCACGTTCGCGGCGCCGCTGCGCGGTTCGGCGGGGCTTTGAATGAAATGGAAGGCTGGAGCGGACTGCGCCATCGAGGCGCAGTCCGCTCCACGCGCGACAACGCCGCGAACGCGTTCTCGATGCTCCGGTCGCGCTTCCGTTTGCGCTTCGCCGCGCAGAACTCGCCGCGCGCCGCCCAAGAACGAGAACCTCGGGGACGGTCCTCGCCGTGAAACGGAGCGATGTCCCCGGCTCGTATTGTTTGCTCGCGCGCTAGCTGGCGGTGCGGCCGGTCGCTAAGAGGCGTGCGCCACGCGACTGCGCCTCGGAGATTCCGCCCATGCTCGATGCCCGCAGCCTCGAAGCTCGCCGCGACGACATCGCCGCGAGCGTGCGCCGCCGCGGCGTGCGCGCCGATCTCGACGGCGCGATCGCGCTGCACGCGCAGCTGGCGGCGAAGCAGCACGAGCTGAACGAGACGAACCGGCGCCGCAACGAGCATCAGGAGCGCGGCAAGCGCAAGCTGACGGCCGAGGAGCGCGCGGAGCACGGCGCCGAGGGGCGCGCACTGAAGGAGGCCGTCGCGCGCGTGGAGACGGAGACCGAGGCGCTGCGCGCGAAGCTCGACGCGAAGCTGCGCGAGCTGCCCAACTTCCTACACCCCGCGGTGCCGGACGGCGGCGAGGCCGACGCGAAGGAGCTGCGCCGCGTCGGCGAGCCCGCGCGCTTCGCATTCGCGCCGCAGGACCATCTCGCGCTCGGCGCCGCGCTCGAGCTGTTCGACTTCGACGGCGGCGCCAAGGTGGCCGGGCAGAAGTTCTACTTCCTGAAGAACGAGGCGGTGCTGCTCGAGCTCGCGCTGCAGCGCTACGCACTCGACTTGTTGCTGGCCGAGGGCTTCACGCCCTACGTCACGCCCGACCTCGCGCGCGCCGAGATCCTGGAGGGCATCGGCTTCAGCCCGCGCGGCGAGGAGACGCAGATCTACTCGGTCGCGAACAGCGAGCTGTGCCTGGTCGGCACCGCCGAGATCACGCTCGGCGGGCTCTACGCGGACACGATCCTCGAAGAAGAGCAGCTGCCCGTGTTGATGGCCGGCGTCTCGCACTGCTTCCGCACCGAAGCGGGCGCGGCCGGCCGCGAGAGCAAGGGCCTCTACCGCGTGCACCAGTTCACGAAGGTGGAGATGTTCGCGATCACGCGCCCCGAGGATTCCGACGCGATGCACGAGCGACTGCTCGCGCTCGAGGAGCGCATCTATCAGGGCCTCGAGCTGCCGTATCGCGTGGTCGACATCGCGGCCGGCGATCTCGGCGCACCGGCCTACCGCAAGTTCGACGTCGAGGCCTGGATGCCGGGCCGCGGCGAGCACGGAAACTGGGGCGAGATCTCGAGCACCTCGAACTGCACCGATTATCAGGCGCGCCGCCTGCGCGTGCGCTTCCGCCGCAAGGCGACCAAGAAGAACGAATTCGCTCACATGCTGAACGGCACGGCGGTCTCGAACGCGCGCCTGATCCTGGCGTTGATCGAGAACCATCAGCGCGCCGACGGCACGATCGCGATCCCGAAGGCGCTGCAGCCGTACGTCGGGCGGGAGATGATCGGGAAGCGCTGAAGCCGCCCACGGGAGCCAAGCGGGGACCCCAATGGCTCACGTGCTGTGCCAAGCTGACGGGCATGCGCGTCGCGCTCGGAATCCTGCTCTCGCTCGCGCTCGGCCTCGGCTCCGCGGCGCTCGCGGTGCGCGGCGGGCTCGCGACGGGCGACGTCCACGTCGGACCGTGGCGCACGAATCTCACGACCGGCAGCGCGGACGCGAGTCTCTACACGCGCGCGCGCGTCGCGGTTGCGGGGCTGCTCGCGCTCGCGCCGAGCGAGACGATCTACTTCACCGCGGCGACCGATTCGGGCGGCGAGCCGCTGCGCGCGAGCTGCGATTACGTGCTCGCAGGCGGCGAGCTGCCGGCGCGTTGGTGGAGCGTCACCGCTTACGGCGCGGACCACTTCCTGATCCCGAACGCGGCGGGCCGCTACTCGATCGGGCAGACCACGCTGCTGCGAGATTCGGGCGGGCGCTGGACGGCGCGCGTCTCTTCGCAGCCGAGCGACGGGAACTGGATTCCGTCTGGTGACCCGGGCGCGAGCGGAGCGTTTTCGCTCACGCTGCGTCTCTACAACCCGAACGCCGACCTCGCGCGCGATCCGGCGAGTGCGAAGCTGCCCGAGCTCGCGCGGGAGGGCTGCCGGTGATTCGCTGGCTCGTCGGCGTGGTGCTCGGCGCTCTCGTCATGCATTTCGCCGCGATCGCGGCGCTCCCTCACGCGATCATGCGCGGCGCGATGTCGCGCCTGCAGGCGACGCCGGTGAACACGTTCGCGCACGGCCCGCTCGCGACCGCCGCGTCTCGCGCAATCGTGCGGCCGAGCCCAGATCTCGCGTACTCGTCGCTGGTGTTCGACGTGAGCGAGCACGCTCTCGCCGTGAGAGTTCCGCTGACGCCGCCCTACACGTCGCTCTCCGGCTTCGCCGCGAACACGGACAACTTCTTCGCGATCAACGATCGCACGGCCGGCGCAAGCGAGATCGAGATCGTGCTGGTCGGGCCCGCGACGCCGCGCCGCGATCTCGGCTCCGCGCGCATCGTCGAGGCGCCGAGCGAGCGCGGCATCCTGCTCGTGCGCCGCGTCGTCCCGAGCGCCGAGGCATTCGCCGAGATCGACGCCGTGCGCCGCCGCGCGAGCGCGCGCCTTGTCCCGTAACAATCTGATCCTCGGCAGCGCGGGACACATCGATCACGGGAAGACCACACTCGTGCGGGCGCTCACCGGAGTGGACACGGACCGGCTGCCCGAGGAGAAGGCGCGCGGGATCACGATCGAGCTGGGCTTCGCGCCGCTCGAGCTCGCGCCAGGGCTGCGCGTGGGCGTCGTCGACGTGCCCGGGCACGAGGGGCTCGTGCGCACGATGGTCTCGGGCGCGACTGGCATCGACCTCGTGCTGCTGGTCGTCGCCGCGGACGAAGGGGTGATGCCGCAGACGCGCGAGCATCTCGCGATCGTCGACTTGTTGGGGATCGAGGCCGGCGTCGTCGCGCTGACCAAGAGCGACCTCGCCGAGCCGGACGTCGCGGATCTCGCGGAGGCCGAGCTGCGCGAGCTGATCGCGTCGACGTCGCTCGCGAAGGCGGAGGTGCTGCGCGTCTCGGCAACGAGCGGTGCCGGCGTCGCGGAGCTGCGTGCGGCCCTCGCGCGCGCGGCGGCGGGTGCGGCGGCACGCACGCCGCGCGCAGGCCCGGCGCGGCTGTGGATCGACCGCTGCTTCGAGATGCGCGGCTTCGGCTCGGTCGTCACGGGCACGCTGATCGGCGGCGCGCTCGCCACCGGCGATGACGTCGAGCTGTTCCCCGGCGGCGCGCGCGCGCGCGTGCGCGGGCTCCAGAGCTTCGGCGCGAGCGCGACGTCGCTGGCGCCGGGAACGCGCTGCGCGGTGAACCTCCACGGCGTCGCGCTCGCGGAGCTCGCGCGCGGGATGCTGCTCGCCGCGCCGGATGCGCTCGCGCCGTCCGCGCGCTTCGACGTCGCGCTGCGCTGGCTCGCGAACGAGCCGCTCGGCGGCGAGAAGCCCGTCGCGTGCGAGCTGCTCGCGGGCACCGCGGCGCAGCGCGCGCACGTCGCGCCGATCGGCGGCGGCGCCCTCGAATCCGGCGCGCGGGGCTTCGCGCGCATTCATCTCGACCAAGGCGAGCTCGCGCTGCTCCCTGGCGATCGCTTCATCGTGCGCGGCTTCGCGTCCGGCGCGACGCTCGGCGGCGGCGAGGTGCTCGACGCCGCGCCGCCGCGGCTGCGCCGCAGCGCGCCCGAGCTCGCGGCCGGCCTCGCCGTGCTCGCGACGGAATCGCTCACGCACGCTGTCGCGCTGCGAATCGCGCGCAGCGGCTTCGCGGGCATCTCGCGCGACGCGCTCGTACGCCAGACCGGTGCGGAGCGCGCAGCACTCGACGCGGCGATCGAAGCCGTGTGCGCGCGCGGCGCCGCGACTGCGCTCGGCGATCGCAGCTTCGCGGCTGCCGAGATCGTCGCGGAGGCCGAACGCCGGATCGCGGCGGCGCTCGCGCGATTCCATCGCGCGAACCCGATCAAGCCGGGCATGCCGCGCGAGACGCTGCGCGGCGCCCTGCCGGCGAACGCGCCGCTCGCGCTGTTCGAGCGCGCGCTCGGCGCGCTCGCGGCGCGCGGCGAGATCGCGCTCGAAGGAGAGACCGTGCGCGCGACGTCTTTCGCGCCGCGCCTCTCGGCCCGCGAGCATGCGCTCGCCGTGCAGCTGCGCGAGAGCGCACGCGCCGCGGGGCTCGCGCCGCGCACGCTGCGGGAGTGGGAGAGCGAGCTCGCGTGCGGCGCCGCGGAGCTTCACGAGCTGCTCGCCCATCTCGAACGCGAAGGTGCGCTGGTGCGCGCGCCGGGCGAGCTGTGGTTCGACGCCGAGGCCGTCGCAGCGCTGCGCGCGAAGCTGGTCGCGCATCTCGAGGCACACGGCGAAATCGGCACCGCCGCCTACAAGGAGCTGATCGGCGCCACCCGCAAGTTCGCGGTGCCGCTGATGGAGCTGTTCGACAGCGAGCACCTCACCGTGCGCCGTGGCGACGCGCGCGTCCTGAAGCGCAAACCGAAATAAGTCACCAGATCGGGGACGTTCATACTTGCCGGTGACCTAAGTGCCGGCCCTCCGTGCGGCGCGTGCTGCCCCGCGCAGCACAGCCGCGTGGGTGACGCCGAGGCGCAACGCCACTTCTCGCGCCGGAAGGCAGTGCACCGCGATCGCGACTCGCGCGACTTCGGCGCGCGCTCGCGAGGCCTCTCGCCGCCGCGATCCAGATGTGATCGCGTGCGGCGCGATCCCGAACTCCGCGGCAACCCGCACGATCGCATCGTCGAGCTGGGGCAGCCGAAGCGGAGGCAGCGGCGCTTTCGCCGGCTCGGGCGCGTTGCGGCGCCACGCGCGCATGAACGAGAGAAGCTCGCGCCGAGCCTTCGCGACCGTCTCCCCGAACGGCGCCAGTGCCGCTCGCAGATCGAGGAGGCCATCCATCCGCCCCGCGCTCAGCTGCTCGTGTCCCGTCCACGGGTAGTCATCGAGCACGTCGACATGGCCTCTCAGGATTCCCGCCGCGAGGGGATTGACGTGCACGTAGCGGATCGAGTGGCGGAAGTGATTGTCGTCTTCGATTGGCGTGGCGTGGTAGCGATTCTGGAACAGGTGGCCGACGCGGCCGTGCCGGCGGTTGAAGTAGAGCGCGTAGCCGGTCGCGATGCGCGCCATCGTCGTCGCGAGCGGGACAGGCCCCGTTCGCACGATGACGTGGATATGGTTGCCCATGAACGCGAACGCGAGGATCGGCGATCGGTGCTCGCGGGAAACCACCAAGATGCGGCGGTAGAGATCGCCTCGATCGAGGTCGTCGACGAAGATGTCGCAACCGCCGACGCCGCGGAGCGTGACGTGATGCAGGGCGCCGGGCGCGTCCCGGCGAGGCATGCGGGGCATGCGATTGGTCTCGGGGACCGGTCGGGCGAGGGCACGAAACTAACCGGCGAATCGCGACGAACGAGCGCCGCGAACCAGTGTCCCGCAAGTCACCGGGAAGTATGAACGTCCCCGGTTTGGTGACTTCCGGCTTCGCGTTGTCGCGCGCGGCTGGGCGCGGTCAGCGCGAGAGGGCGGCGATGGACTCGCGGGTCCAGTCGAAGGCGCGTAGGAAGGAGAGCGCGTCTTCGGGGCCGTTGTTGGGGAGGACGCCGAGCACGATCACGGCGGTCGCGCAGACGGCGAGCGCGATCGTTTCGGGCATCGTGAGGCGCAGGCGGCCGGCGGCCTCGCTGGGCTCGCGCATGTACATCAGCACGGGCAAGCGCAGGTAGTAGTAAACGGAGACCAGGCTCGCGAGCACGGCGAGCACGACGAGCGGGACTTGATCCGCCTGCACCGCGGCCATGAAGATGTACCACTTGGCCATGAAGCCCGCGGTGCCGGGGATTCCGGCGAGCCCGATCATGAACAGCGTCATCAGCGCGGCGAGCGCGGGGCGCCGGCGCGCGAGGCCCGCGTACTCCTCGAAGCGGTCGGCGTCGTGCCCGCGGTGCGTGAGCGCGACGACGACGCCGAACGCGCCGAGATTCAGGAACAGGTACGCGAGCAGGTAGAACAAGATCGCCTGATAACCGTCGGCGCTGCCGGCGACGAGGCCGAGCAGCAGGTAGCCCGCGTGCGCGACGCTCGAGTACGCGAGCATGCGCTTCACGTTGTCCTGGATCACGGCCATCAGATTGCCGACGACCATCGTCGCGGCGGCCAGCACCCAGAGCGCGTCGCCGAGCACGCCCGCGACGGGGCCGAAGGTCGCCTGCGCGAGCCGCACCAGCGCGATGAACGCGGCGGCCTTCACCGTCACCGACATGTAGGCGGTCACCGAAGCCGGCGCGCCTTCGTACACGTCCGGCGTCCACTGGTGAAACGGCACCGACGAGACCTTGAACGTGAAGCCGATCAACACGAGACCGAGGCCGATCGCGCTGAGCGGCTCGATGCCTTGCTCGCGCAGGAACCCGCCGATGCCCGCGTAGCTCGTCTCGCCGGTTGCGCCGTAGAGCAACGCCATCCCGTAGAGCAGGAGAGCGCTCGCGAACGAGCCGGCCAGGAAGTACTTCAGCGCGGATTCGTTGCTGCGCAGCTTTCTGCGGTCGAACCCCGCGAGCACGTAGATCGGGATGCTCATCAGCTCGATGCCGAGGAACGTCGTGACCAGGTCGACCGCGCCGACCAGCAGGATCATGCCGCTGGTCGCGAGCAGCATCAGCGCGTAGTACTCGCCGTGCTGGATGCCGAGCTCCTTCAAGTAGTAAGTCGACAACAGCACGGAGAGCAGCGTCCCGACGCTCACCAGCGCGACGCCGAAGCTCGTCATCCGATCGAGCAGGAACATCGGGTGCTCGGGGCTGAACTCGCGCGCGCCGCCGGCGCCGAACGAGCTGGCTGCGAATCCGATCACCGCCGCGAGCGTGATCCCCGACGCGACGGTGAGCGTCCAGCTCTTGCGGTAGCGGTCGGCCGCCGCGTTGCGCACGCCGAGGAACAGATCGAGCGCGAGCACGAGGAACGCGCCGGCCGAGATGATCAGCAGCGGCAGCGCGGCGCCGACGTCGAGCGCGGGGGCCGGGATCATCGGCGCGCCTCCGCCAGCCGAGCGCTCGGCGGCACCGGCAGCTCACGCGCCGTCGCAGTCTCCAGCTGCGCGCGCTTCGTCTCCATCACGCGCAGGATCTCGCCGACCGGCGGGCTGAGCCGCGTCAGCAGCGGCTGCGGGTAGACGCCGATCCACACGATCGGAATCACGACGGCCGCGAGCACGAGCTTCTCGCGCAGGTCGAGGTCGATCAGCCCGAGGTTCTCGGGATTGTCGACCGGACCGAACACGACGCGCCGGTACATCCACAGCATGTAGACCGCGGCGAGCACGACGCCGAAGCACGCGGCCGCGCCGACCAGCGGCGCCGCGCGGAACGTCCCTAACAGGATCAGGTATTCCCCGACGAAGCCGTTCAGCGCAGGCAGCCCGATGCTCGACATCGTGACGATGCCGAACAGCGCCGCGTACACCGGCATCGGCTTCGCGATGCCGCCGAACGCGCTGATCTCGCGCGTGTGGCGGCGCTCGTAGAGCATGCCCACCAACAAGAACAGCGCGCCGGTCGAGAGGCCGTGGTTCACCATCTGCAGCACGGCGCCCTTCAGCCCCTCGTCGTTCAGCGCGAACGTCCCGAGCATCACGAAGCCGAGGTGCGCGATCGACGAGTAGGCGACCAGCTTCTTGATGTCGCGCTGCACCATCGCGACCAGCGCGCCGTACAGAATGCCGGCGAGGCCGAGGCCGAACACGAACGGCGCGAACTGCACCGACGCGTCGGGGAACAGCGGCAGCGCGAAGCGCACGAAGCCGTAGGTGCCCATCTTCAATAACACCCCAGCCAGGATCACCGAGCCCGCGGTCGGCGCTTCGACGTGCGCGTCGGGCAGCCAGGTGTGGAACGGGAAGACCGGCACCTTGATCCCGAACGCGAGCGCGAACGCCGCGAACAGCCACGGCTGCGTGCGCCACCACTCCGCGCCCGCGAGCGGGATGTTCGTGTCGAGCAGCCCCGGCAGCGTCGAGCCCGGCGGCGCGACGAGATCGAGCGTCAGCGTGCCGGTCTGCTCGAAGTGCAGCCGGTAGACGACCAGCATCGCGACGAGCATGAGCAGCGAGCCCGACATCGTGAACAGGAAGAACTTGATCGCCGCGTAGACGCGCCGCGGCCCGCCCCAGATCCCGATGATGAAGTACATCGGGATCAGCATCAGCTCCCAGAACACGTAGAACTGGAAGAGATTGAGCGCGGCGAACGTCGCGATCATGCCCGTCTCGAGCGCGAGCATGAAGAACAAGTACGACTTGACGCTCTGCTTGATCTCGTGCCACGACGCGATCAGCACGATCGGCTGCAGGAACGTCGTCAGCAGGATCAAGAGCACGCTGATGCCGTCGGCGCCGACGAAGTAGTTGACGCCCCACTCGGCGAGCCACGGCACGTGCTCGACGAACTGGTAGTCGGCGCGCGT
>Ga0187893_10002033_pt1 | contig 45854 bp, 50 predicted proteins | sample MA1701074metaG_FD_139574 | JGI IMG/M metagenome (GOLD analysis project Ga0187893, IMG submission 139574) | White microbial mat communities from a basaltic lava cave in the Kipuka Kanohina Cave System on the Island of Hawaii, USA - MA170107-4 metaG ... | reverse complement strand
CGTAGACGATCTGCTCTTCGGAAAATCTTGACCGCTTCATCGATCCACTCCTTTCGTCGAGGACCGTCGAAGCCGGTAGTCTACTCCAGTTTTCAACTGCCGTCGTTTTCCGGGGAGACGTCATGCAGAGCAGGGAAATTTGTGAGACCAAAAGTAGTGAAGTTCAGCACGTCTGATGCATGATAGAACTCCGGGATCAACGACAGTACTTCCTTGGAACGGGCGGTAAGCTGGAATCTGGGTCAACGGAGAGAGTTCAGATAAGAAACCAGAGCAGAAATTTCTACGTCAGTGAGGTGCCGGGTAGCCGTCATGGTCGTTCCGGCAATTCCATCTTTGATCGCTCGCGCCATCTCCAGATCGGTCCGCCGTTTCAAGACGGACCAATCGCGAAGATTCGTAGGGACTCGACGGACGGAAGGACCGGCAAATGCCATGAATGGGGAAGGCGCATAGCCGGGTGGGGTTCCGAAGAGTAGGTCCTGCTTGACATCTGTGTACATATCCGCGTCGCGGCCGTGGCACGTGCTGCACCCCCCTTTCCCGTTAAACAGATTGCGACCCTCAGTGATAGGATCCTTGGGGAACACGAGGGGCGGCGGTGGCGGTGTAATCACCTCGATCGCGCTCGGCCGAGGAGAAGCGATTTCGGATTCTTTGTGCAGCGTAATCTGCGCGGGCTCAGATGGGGGCTCTAACGGCGTCCGTGCGCCGTCGTACTTCCAGTGGATGTGGGTTTCTTTGGGACTGAAGGTAATGGTGAGTCCGATATCGGAGTATTCCCAGACCTCCTCACGTCCTCGTTTCTTGATGTTTCGAGGTGTGCCGAATCTCTGCACGATGTCGGCTCGACTCGTCCCGGGTTGAGGAGTCAAGTCTTGAACGAGTGGTTCCTGACGTTGAGGAGCAGGGGGAAGATCGGAAGGGAGAGAGGAAGAAGAAGGTTCCTGGGCCTCTTCTCTGTGTTGCCTTGGTAAAAGAGCCAGTTTAGATTGATCCACGCGGAGCAGGCGCCAGACGGACGTTGATCCGTTCGGGCAAGCGGGAGAGTTCGGTTCTTCATAGATCATCTGAGTATCCACGAGAAGACGTGACGTATCCCGATCTTGAGCATATCCCCGCAGTTCGGTGAGAGCTCCTTCAAATGCGCGTTTACGACCTTCTTCTGCAGTACGGGCACATGATGCCACCCCGACAAAGTAGAGTTCTCCCCCGAATCGAAACATGGCCTGTTCTGTCCAGAAAGGACGATGGGACGACTGTGCTTGAACGGAATCGATCGAGGTGCTGGTGAGTAGAGGTACGGCGAGGGCACAGACAAACCATTGAGCGAGAGACTTAAATGTCCGCGACGTCCGCATGTCAGACAGCATACCACGATTCGGATGTCTGCTTATGCGCTAGCATCGCCTGAAAGGCGGCCATGAAGCAACACCCTTTGTGCAAGCATGGGCGGTAGTCCCTTGCGGCATGCTGACATCTTGTCGCTTGGCAATCGTCTCGAACGACTCCAAACCCAACGGTATGCCCACGTAGTGCGCTTTAGAAAACTGAATTACGATCCCTAGTTACCAGAATTATTTGTTTTTGGTCCTGATGACGAGTACGCCTCAATCACTGAAAAATTAAGATAGTTGTTTGTCGCTTCGAAGCAGGATTGTGACTCAGCCACACACTCTTCCATTTTCTCACGTCCTTCTCTGCCTGCGCTGCTTCCTTTCCTTGATCTTTGTTGCCCAACGTGCTCTTGTTGGACCTCTTAACCCACAGACACCGCTATCTTCACCTCTACGAAGACTTGAAAAAAAGGTTTCCTTACTTGGTTTTACACTCCAAAGCTACGGTTAAACCCCTCGGAAAGGCGAATCATTGAGATGGGACAGCGAGTGGCGAAAGGGACGACGCACTAGCGATGTTGCACCGACAGCACTTGTATAAATGCGGGGAACCTCCACTCTTCCCAGAGCACAGAGACACAAGTCTGGAGGAGCCGTGAGAAGTACATGTAGAAAAATCAAGAAAAATATTCACACCCCCCTTTTCCCAGCTTCTGTGGATAAGTCTGTTCATAAGATCGTCCTGCCAGCCAAATACCGCACATTTCTTCATCTCTAACACGTCATTGCCTAAAAATTAAGCATTGATTGAATCGGGCTCCGTACCACAAGATATGGGGGTGCTTCCAATAAGGTAAGTTAGAAACAACTATTCCTAGAAATTAGCAGGCTTCTCATGCATCGCATTATGAATTTCTGCACAGGGAGCAGAGTTCGCACTCAAGTTATGCACAGATACCCCTACTGAACTATGTTTTCTGCTTCATCTTCGGAGTCAAAGGATGTTGGCTGCTGGCCACTCTGGACGCAGACTACTGATTCTCTCTGTATCCACTTTGGGCTTCTTCATTCCCTCATTCTCAGTCGTAATCGGGCTGGCCTTCACTGGCCCGTCGTCTCCGTCCTCGACGGCGACACCATCGAAGTTCTGCACAACACTCACCCTGAACGTATCCGACTGAGTGGGATGGACTGGAGCCGAGCCACGCTGACCTTCATAGGGGTCAGCGTGGCTCCAGAAGTTACGGTACTGATTCTATTCGCCTTCTCGAACCGAAGGCTGAGAAGCATTATTTAATTTAATATGGTGAACAGACAGTACATGCCTCTGGTCATTCTCATCTTTGACTTTCGCCTCAATCCAATCGCCTCGATTAAAGGTTTCAGTCATCCGAAAATTTGCGTCGGGATGCAACCGCACTTCTCTACCATTAAACTGTTCGATCACAAAGGTACCGCCTATAACACGTAACACTTCGCCCTTGATCGTATCGATGCCCCGCTGTTTATCTTGATCACAGACCAAGAGACTAGGCTGGCCGCTTATCCTATCAGGACAAGGGCCAGTACTCATTCTCGCCTGGGCAGCATTGGCCAGACTCAGGCTGAGCACGGCACTACACGCGATGACCCCGATGATTTTAGGTATAGAGATCATGGCAAACCTCCTTGGTTATTGGTACACGGACGTTCGCTTGCAGTTTCGGTCGAGCGTAATCGCGCACCTCCTCAGAACCACCTTCATCGACATTCCTCAAGCTCCAATCACAATGAAGATCGCCCTGTAATAGCATGCATCAATTAGGGCTAGGTTCATCATTCCTCCGTTCGTGAACAGGTCGCCCTGACGCCACCTGCGCACTCAGATTGAGAGATCTCCCTATAGGCTCTTGCTCGAGCGAATTCACTCCCCATATTGCGCACCGTGGCGAGCGCTCCTGGCATGTCATCGGCTCTCACTCGGATCAATGCGATTCCGAGCAGGACCGCATCTCGTCGTAATGGCGTTGCGATGTGATTGATTGTCTCGATCGCGCCTTTGACGTGTCCCGATCGTGCCTGTTCGAACGCAATGTGCATCAAGACACCGCTACGGTTGATTTCATAGGGAATCAGTTTGGCTGTGTGGAGAGCGCCACGCTGGTCTCCGGCGTTGAATTGACCGATGGCGATGGCCTCTACAGCGGCTGACCAGTCTGTCGGATCAGCAATCCTGTGAGCCGTGTCGAGCGCCGCATCGATCTCATTCGATCGCGCCTGCTGCTCGACAATCTCCAGTAACGTGAAAGCCACCTCATCACCACATGCGAAGAGGACGAGCGGTGTTTAGGAGTTTACTACGTACATATCTATCGCCGTCGCTCATGGAAAGGAACTCGTAGAAATTGCAGGGGGACGGGAGAATTTCTACGAGGGGGAGGGGGGGATGATCGGTCGATTATGGTGTATTGACGATGCCGTGGGTCAGTGCGTATTTGATCAAGTCTGCAGTCGTCTTAAGTTTAAGGTGGTCCAGGATCTGTCCCTTATGAAACTCGACGGTTCGTGATGTGATATGCAAGAGATTCGCAATCTCCTTGGCCGTCCGTCCCTCGGCGAGGAACTGCAGGACTTCACGCTGGCGAGGAGTAAGGCCTCTCGGTTTCTCCGAAGCTGTGGACAAATAGACGTCGACCAGCTCTTTTGTGATCAGCGGCGTAATGTAGGAATGGCCTCCGAGCACGGCCCGAATCGCCTGCTCCAATTCATCGACTGCCGACCCCTTGAGCACATAGGCCGACGCGCCTGCCTCGAAGGCCGATCGCACATAATCCGCACCGGCGTGCATCGTCACGATAATGATCTTGGCTGTTGGACAAATCTTTTTCAGCTGTGCCGCCGTCTCGATGCCGTTGAGCAACGGCATCGAGATATCCAGGATGACAATGTCGGGCTGGACGGTCTTCGCAGCAGCCAGAAGCGCGTACCCATCCCCGACTGTCCCGACCAGCTCATAGTGCTCCTGCAGGATACGGCGAAACCCCTCGAGGACAAGAACGTGATCGTCTGCCAGTAGGACGCGTGGTTTAGGCATGGGGCTCTCCTGGATCCAATGGAATATCCACCCGGATCTCTGTGCCGTGCTGGGGTAATGACTCTACCTCCAACGTTCCCTTTGCCATGCGTACACGCTCTTTCATACTCAGCAAGCCCAAGTGCCCGCTCATCTGATCTCCGTGCGAGGCGTCAAATCCCACGCCGTTGTCACGGACTGAGAGGCTGACTTCATCGTACTCGCAGATTAGCTCGACCTCCACCTGTGTGGCCTGGGCATGCCGAGAGATGTTGCTGAGGCATTCCTGGACGACACGATAGATACAAATGGTCACGTCGGGCGGCAGTATGCCCACCGGGTCCTTATGCACATAGGAGCTCTGGATGCCTGTGCGGTCGGAAAACTCATTGACCAGGCGGCGTACGGCCTTCAATAGCCCCAAGTCATCAAGAATGGATGGATGAAAGCGATAGGCCATTTGTCGGACATCGTCCGAGACAGCGGCCAGGCTGTCGGATACCCGTCGAATCCCATCCCGGAGAGGCTCCGTATCCTTCGACGGATCTTTCTCCATCCGTCGAAGATCCATCGAGAGCATCGCGAGGCGTTGATTGATGTCGTCGTGCAAGTCGCGGGATATTCTCCGCCGATCTGCTTCCTGTGCGGTTAACAGCTGGCCTGCCAAGGCCCGCAAATCTGCACGACTCTGCTGGAGATCGTGCTGACTGGCCCGCAGCACGGCGTCGCTCGTCCGAAGCGACTGCTCGGTTTCCATATGTTCCTTGATCTCCGTGACGAGCGCTTGATTCACAGTGGCGAGCTCATGTGTGCGAGACTCCACCCGCGTTTCGAGTTCATCGTGCGCCCGCTGTAACAGGTCTTCGGCCCGTCGCCGATGCAAGAAGAACAGCAAGGGCAGCCAAATCGCCGTCAGGCTGAACAACCGATTGGTGACGCCCATCCACAGTGGCACGCCATCCAGCGTGGGCTTCAGCATGATATCGGTCATGTCAACCACTGAGCAAATGATCGCCGTGATCAGTGGGCCTTTCCGATATGGCAAGAGAAAGGACAGAATGACGAGCCCACCGTACAGCACAGAATTCCCGATTCCCAGAGGAAGAGATAGATCAAGGAAGAAGACGCCGATGCCCAAACCGATGATAAGGATCAGCAGCCGTCTGGTTGTATCGTGACTCTGTGCGTCCCGTTTTCGATACATGGTTTACACCGATTCACTTTGAGCGAATTGAGGACTCGACGGCTCAATTAGGAGTCCAGAATAAGTTCTTCTGTGACTAGTTAAGCCGACACCATGGAGCTCTTTTCATCTCTGTCCATTATCCATCCGCGAAGGGACCGTCGGCAAGAGCTTCCACGCCGGGGACAGGCAATGGGACGCTGTGCTGCGATCGAGACAAAAGGTTTCAGGCCGAGCGAGTGGATTGATGAAGAGCCGGTCTCACGATTCGAACGTGTCCGTGTTGATGCGCCAGTGACGCATCTGCACGTGCTCTTGGCCATACCGTACCTCGGAACCTCTATTCCCGCGCGAAGATCTTGCCTTAAGAGAGAGGATAGGGGTTTGCACGAGTGGACCCTACTGGGGAAAGTGACAGGTCAGCCGTGAAAATTTACTAGGGGAGTATTTTAGTTCACCGAATGTATGAAAGTTGGCTGTAGGATGACTGCATGAAAACAATGCATGCCCGCGTGCGAGGCCTGGTTCCTTCTCGATATGGAATACGAATCAAGAACGTTCGACTCGTCACGGCGATGAAGAATGTTTCATGATTTTTTCATGGACCCATCATGTGATGGAGCTAGGATGCCAACAGAAACACTGTGACGTTCTGACGCGCAGAGCCTGTCGCGTCGAATCAACAACTGGGAATTGGATTGTGAAAAGAAGGCCGAAGTATACACGCCATTCGGCCTCTTCCGGCAATCGAGCAATTCGCATACGAGATCCTGCACTTATTTTACGCGGAGCTGCTCGTGAACGGCCAGACCGTCACACCGCTTGGGGGAAGCGTCGTACATGAATAAGCTCGTCCTCGTTGCCCTGCGAAAACCGTACACCTTTGTTGTGCTGGCCATCCTCATCCTGGTGTTCGGGGCGTTGGCTGCGGAGGAAGCACCGACTGACGTCTTTCCGGTGATTCAAATTCCTGTCAGCTCTGTCGTTTGGATCTACGACGGCCTGATGCCGCAGGATGTCGAAGGGCGCATCACCTACGTATTTGAACGCTTCTTGACCCAGACGGTCGAAGGCATCAAATACATCTGGAGCAACTCCTTATTCGGCAACTCCATCATCAATATCTATCTTCAGGACGGAGTCGACCTGGGTGGCACCGAAGCCGATATCGCGGCGATTTCGCAGACCACTGTCAAGGCACTGCCGCCGGATATTAACGCACCCATGGTCATGCGGCTGTTCCCATCCCAAGTGCCGGTGGCCACATTGCAAGTCACCTCCGATTCACACACACCGGCGGAGCTCTATAACCTTAGCATCATGCGAATCCGACCCCTCCTGGTCACGATACCAGGCGCGATCCTGCCGCATCCCTACGGGGGCCAGGACATGCAGGTCATGATCAATCTCGATCAGCAAAAATTGCTCGCCAGGCACCTCACGCCGTCGGACATCCACCAAGCCCTCGACAGGCAGAATCTCGTGCTGCCGGGGGGGGACATCAAGATCAAGGCAACCGACTGGATCGTCCTGACCAACGCGCAACCGCTGAAGATCGAAGACTTCGACGACATCCCGATCAAGAAGGAGGGCAATGCCTGGATCCATCTGCGCGACGTCAGCGTGACGCGTCTCGCAGGCCGGGTGCAAACGAACGCCGTGGTGGTGGAGGGTCAGCAGGCCGTCATCATCGTGGTGATGAAGAGCAGTGAGGCGTCGACGCTGGAGGTGGTGCAGGGGATCAAGGACATCATCCCGCGCATCGAGCAGATCGTGCCCAAGGGCGTGAAGGTGAAGCTCCTCATCGACGCCTCGGGTTTCGTGAAGCAGGCGATCGCGGACGTCGTGCACGAAATGGTGATCGCCGCCTTGCTGGTCGGCTTCATTGTGCTGCTGCTGCTCGGCTCCTGGCGGCCGACGGTCATCGTCCTCACCTCGATCCCGCTCTCGATCCTCAGCTCGCTCATCGCTCTGCACGCGCTTGGAGAGTCGATCAATGTCATGACTCTGGGCGGATTGGCGCTGGCCGTCGGTATTCTCGTCGACAACGCCGCCGTCATGATCGAAAATATCGACACGCACATCGAAACGGGTGCGCCGCTGGAGAAAGCGATCATCGACGCTGCCAATCAGATCCTTCTTCCAACGTTCGTCGCCACGCTCGCCATCACGATCGTCTGGGTCCCACTGTTCCATCTGAGCGGGATCTCCGGCTGGGTGTTCCCGCCGATGGCAGAGGCGGTCATCTTCGCGATGACCGCCTCATTTATCCTGACGTACACGCTGGTGCCGACCATGGCGAAGTATATTCTGAAGGCTCACGACACGCTGCACCCGCCTGCGGACGGCGGACAGCACGAAGCGAAACCATCGAAGAATGTCTTTACCCGCTTCCCGCTGGCGTTCCAACAGCGCTTCGAGCAGTTCCGTGAAGGCTACACGGCGCAGCTCGAACGGGTGGTCGCACGTCGTGCCAGTTTCGTCATCGTCTCCTCGGCCATTGCGGTAATTTCCCTCGCCCTCTTTTACTTCAACGGGCGCGAGTTTTTCCCCGAGATCCGGTCAGGGGTCTTGCAGATGCACATGCGGGCGCCGCTCGGCACGCGCATCGAGGTTGCTGCGCGTATCACGTCCCTGGTGGCGAAGGATGTCGAACGGTTGCTACCTGGCGAGGTCGCAGACATCGTGAGCAATTGCGGCATACCGGTCGGGGCGCATAACCTGGCCTTCATTCCGACGCCGACGGTCGGCACCCAGGATTGCGACCTCACGATCTCGTTGAAGAATGGCAAGGCGCCAGTGTGGGACTTCCGACGCATTCTCCGTAAGGAGTTAGCGGTGCGCTATCCGGGGACCGAATTCACATTCCAGCCAGCCGATCTGACCGCGAAGATTCTGAACTTTGGCTCTCTTTCGCCGATCGACGTGCAGATTAACGGCCCGGATCTCTATGCCAACCATGAGTTTGCCCGTAAATTGGCGGGCAAGTTTCGACAGATCCCCGGCTCCAGCGACGTGGTGGTCCAACAGCCGATGGGCATGCCGACCCTGCTCGCCCAATCCGACCGCAAGTTCGCGCTCGGGATGAATATGGACCAGACGGACTTCGGCAACAACGTGCTCGTGACCACCACCGGCAGCCAACAGATCGATCAGAAATACTGGCTTGATCGCCAGACCGGCATGTCCTACCGGATCAATGTCTATACGCCGCAGGCGCAGCTCACAAGCATCAAAGACCTTATGGTCGTTCCGGTTGGTCGGGAGCAGAACGAATCCTCGGGAGATACGAGAAATGTGCAGCTTCTCGGTAATTTGGCGAAGATTTCAGCCGTTGGCACGCCCGGTGCGGTCACGCACGGAAATATCTTGCCGCTGATCGATGTCTACGTGTCCGCCGAGGGACGCGACCTCAACTCCGTCCTGGAAGAGGTCGAGGAGGTCATCCACAGCATGGAGTCGGAGCTCCCTCAGGGCGCGATAATCGAAATCCGCGGCCAGGCCGAAGTGATGCGCGCCGCACTTCGTGAAATGCTCTTCGGCCTCATCGCCGCGGTCGTGCTGGTGTATCTGCTGATCGTCGTCAATTTCCAATCCTGGGTCGATCCCTTCATCATCATTACGGCCTTGCCGGGCGCATTGGCGGGCATCGCCGTGTCGTTGTTCGTGACCCATACGAACATTTCAGTGCCGGCGCTGATGGGCGCAATCATGACGATGGGCACGGCGACAGCCAATTCGATCCTGCTCGTGTCCTACGCCCGCGAGCGGATCGCCGTCCATGGCGACGCGCTGCGGGCTTCGGTGGAGGCCGGAAAAGCTCGCATCCGACCGGTGCTCATGACCGCCGCGGCTATGATCATCGGGATGCTTCCAATGTCGATGGCGAACTCTCAGAATGCCCCACTGGGTCGCGCCGTCATGGGCGGCTTACTGATCGCCACCGTGTTTACCCTGTATTTTGTGCCCTGCATGTACGCGATGATCTACCACCGGCGAACCGCTCGCCAGAAGGAGCAAGTCTGACATGAATAGTCTGCGTGGGAAAGGCCTGGCGATTCTGGCGATTGTCCTGTGCGTGGTGTATTTCGGCTACCGTTTCTATGTCGGCGGAACCGATGCGGCAGTTCTGAAGGAGGAAGCGATTGACCGCTCTATCCAGAGGGTGTCCGTGATCAACCCATCGGTGTTGCCGCCGAGCGAGTCGATTACGCTGCCCGGCAATATTCAGGCCTGGTATGAGGCGCAGATTTACGCACAGGTCACTGGCTATGTAAAGATGTGGTACAAGGATTACGGCGCAATCGTGAAGCAGGGCGATATCCTTGCTGATATCAACGCGCCGGCTCTCGACGCACAATATGCCCAAGCCAAGGCTGATCTGGAAACCGAGCGTGCCAAGAATGTCCTGGCTGAACTGACCGCGAAACGCTACGTGGCGATGCGCCAGCACCAGGCGGTTTCGGAACAGGCGATCTCGGTACAGGTCCAAGAGGCGAAAGCCCAGGCGGCGAGAGTCAACGCCGCGGAGCAGAACGTCAAGAACTTCGAGGCGCTGATCCGGTTCAAGACGATCGTCGCACCCTTTGACGGTGTGGTGACCGTGCGCAACATCAACGTTGGGAACTACGTCAATAAAGAAGCGAGCTCTGGAGAGGGTAACTCTGGCGCAATCAGGGACCTCTTTACCGTGGCCGAGGTCAGTAAGCTGCGCCTCTTCGTCAGCGTGCCTGAGGCGTTCGGGCCCTTTCTCCAGCCAGGCCTGACGGCCGACGTGACGGTGCCACAATTCCCCAATCGTCATTTCACCGGCAAGTTTTTGACCGTCGCTCGTGGGTTCGACGTCAGCACGCGTACGGCCATCACCGTCTTCGAGATTGACAACGAGGACGGGGCGCTTTGGCCCGGCTCCTACGCCACAGTCCGTCTCACGGCTCCGGTCGACAGGAACGTGCTCACTGTACCAACCACTTCGTTGGTCTTCCAGGAGCACGGCGCGCAAATAGCCCTGGTGAGTGAGGACGACCGCGTGCATTTCAAACCCATCGCCGTGACCAGAGTCCTCGACAATGCCATGGAGATCACAGAAGGGATTTCCGCGAGCGACCGCATTATCAACAACCCCAGCGCCGCGTTGCTGGAAGGCGACAAGGTGGTCATCGTCACGCCCGCACCTGGATATCAGATTACAGAGGAACCTTCGCCAAAGGATTCGTCGATTAAGGAAGTCACGTCCAAATGACGGGCGAGCCTTTACGATCGAGAGCGGAAATGGCGCGCACCAGTCGCGCCGCGGCGCGGTGCGCCTGTTTCATGTTGCTGGCGCTCACCCTGCCCGCTTGCAATTGGTTCCCGGCAGTCGATTTGTCGCCCCCTTATGAAACACCTCAATATGTCGTCCCTGCCTCATGGCATGGGTCGAGTCCCTTTGTGGAGGCGATGCCGGCCGATGGCGAACTCCGTCCGGATTGGTGGAAACTGTACAACGATCCGATGCTGAATAGGCTCGTCGAGCAGGCCCTGGTGGCGAATCCGGATCTGCAAGCGGCCGCGGAGCGATTCGTTCAGGCCCGCTATGTGATGATGAAGGCACGGGCGCAGTACCTTCCCCAGGTCGGCTTGGAGTTCGGCGCCTCACACAATAGGCAATCCTTCGAGAGGCTATTTCGTCCGCCCGATAGCCCCCTTCAGCAAGGTACCGTCGAGCTTGGTGGAATCGCATCCTGGGAACCCGATTTCTGGTCGGCACTCCGCAATGCGACTCGCGCTGAGATCTACCGCGCCGAAGAGCGTGCCGCTGACTATGGGCTTGCGCGCCTCAGCCTGCAAGCGGAGATTGCGTCGAATTATTTCACGCTACGCGGTTACGACGCGCAAGTGGCGATCTATAGCCAATCGATCGCTCTCTACAAACAGTCGCTCAACCTCGTCCAGACGCAGTTCGCCGGCAAGATCGCGTCGGCACTCGACGTCGCCCGCGTCGAATCTCTGCTGTTCAGCACTGAGACGAAATTAGCCCAGATCCAAGGCCAACGCCAAGTGACGGAACAGGCGATCGCCATCCTCCTCAATATGGCGCCGGCCAGTTTTACGCTTGAACCGATCGACGATCTTCGAGTGGCGACGTTCACGATCCCACAGACTATCCCCTCCACTCTGCTTGAGCGGCGGCCCGACATCGCCAGTATGGAACGTCGGATGGCGGAGGCGAACCGCGTCATCGGCATCGCCCGCGCCGCCTTTTTCCCCAATGTGTCGTTCCGGCTCGGCGGCGGGTACGAGGGTGACGGCTTCGACCTGATCAAGCTGGCCAATAGTTTCTGGTCCTATGGCGCTGCCGTTTCGATGCCGGTCTTCCAGGGTGGGTATCGTCGCGCCCAATTGCAACAATCCTGGTCGGCCTATCGCGAGACGGAAGACCTCTACCGTTCGACGGTGCTTAACGCCTTTCGCGAGGTCGAGAACAATCTGAGCTTGACGAACCGCCTGACGCTCGCAGTCAATCGGCAGGACGCCGCCGTCGGCGCCACGTTCAAATCACAAAACCTGACCATGGAGCTCTATCGGGGTGGTCTGGCTTCCAGCCTCGAACTCATTTTTGCGCAGCTTAGCACGCTCACGGCACGCATCGATTCCGTTGTAATCAAGGCCGATCTGCTCAAGGCCTCCGTGGCTCTCATCCGCGCGCTCGGCGGGGGCTGGAACCGGAAGCAATTGCCCAAAGATGAGCAAATCCAGCCTTTCGATACGTTCCAATATACGAAACTTGGCAAGCCGCTGCCCGCTGGGGGAATCGATGTCAACGCGGGTAATAACTGGGTACATAATGATCTGACCAAGCCCCCTGTGCCTTGACCGTCATTCCTTGAAGGACACCCTTACCCAAGATGACATGGTTTGTTCTGGTTGGTCGTCTTGCTTGTGCTGAACTGAGCGATTGGAGCGAATTTTGAGGCTGCCCGTCGCCTTCTTCCATTCGCCCTCGGAACAGGTCGCTGAAGGGTCCCGGCAACCGGAGATACCGGAAACCGGGCGCACAACCGTACCCCCCGACGATGGTGAACGGACGAGATAGGATCAGAGCAGTACTGCTTATGGTGATGGATTGTCTCTGGTGCCGATGGGCGACTGTTTGGACAGCCGTTCGAAGGATCTGCAACACTTCCTTCGACCCGGAAGTTTATTCATCCATGCAAAGGCTCTACAGGAGGTCCGTCGCGAGAAAGGGCATGGTGAGCCGATGTGGGCAGCATGCTTCTCCGAAAGGTCTGGGTTGGCCGCGTGCTCGATCATCGGCGTGTCAGGCCCTGGAAAAGGGGCCCTGCTTGGTCGAAGCCGGTTGAGTGATTGCGCGCAGCACGCTGAGCAGTATCACCGCTTCATAGGGTTTATACAGACCGGCTGCCGCGTCAACTGCATCCGCGTGATCCGTCAAGTAGATGAGATCTCCGGATAGGAGAATGACGGGAGTGTCAGGCCACGCGATTCTGCAATATGCAGCGAACGTGTCGCCGCTGAATCCTGGTAGATGACCATCTGCAATGACGGCCGCAAAGTGTCGTTTCCGCAGCTCATCTGCCCCCGTTACACCATCACAGGCCTGTTGCACGGCATATCCTTCTCGCTCCAACTGGGCCTCCAAAAGGACTCGACGATCAGCATCTTCGTCCACGACTAGTATCCGTTTCCCATATCCGTCCATAAAACCCCCCGCTCTCATATCAAGTCTATTAATAGGTTCCGTTCTGCTGAGTGTCCCTCTGGCAATGGGGCGAACTTTCTGGGAACCTTGTCGGGCGCCTCGCTATTAATCGATCGTATTACCGCACAAGAACTGCCGTCGGAAAACACAGCTCCTTGCAGGCAGTTGCGGATCATCACAGAACTCCAGTACGAAACACGTTCGAGAGCAGAGGCGAACCTCATAGTGCGCTACGGAGAATCTTCAAGCTGAATGCGTGAGGGTTTACGCGCCCCTGTTTCGACGGATGGGGTCTCAACTATAGGAAGCCGAGGGGCAGGACCGCGGAGGTACTTCGAGATGACACCTTCCGTTTGCATGGCTTGTTCCACCATATGTGGTTGATCGGCGCTCTGTCTTCCAGTTCCCACCGTGTGCGGGGCAGGTTTTCTTGACACACGGGAAATACTTCTGTTGGTACGAATGATCGTGTCCTCAAAGTTTCCACAGTTCAGGCACCGTGCCGTATCGATCCCGCTGCGGGACCCTATCTCCATAAGTTCACAAATAGTTTCGACGACCATCAATCCTCCACACCGTTCACAGGACATATCGTTCCCCCTTGGTGTTTGCCGTTCGTAATCTTGAGTCGAGGAATGGTTGCCGGATTCGACTCGCGAATCTTTATGGGCATCCATCCGCACAGGTTCCATCATGCACCGACTGCGCCGTCGTCAGGTTCATACGGAGGGACTCGTTGCCAGGCAGCTGAAGAGCATTCTGGAATGGGTTCATGGCATCCAAGGGCTCACCTCCGAACGGAGATGGGGATTGGAGTGTGGAGGGTAGCGTGGTAACGGCCTGACTCATGCTGCGAGCATCGGGCGGATTGGGTTTCTGGATTTCCTGAACTGGTCCGATGATTGTGCGGGGCGTATTGCGTACGGAAATTACGATATCAGGCATGGTTGTTCGTATCGTGAGCATCTGTCGATCCCCCTTATAAGGGAGAACGAAAACTTTCTTGGCGTTCGTGTGAGCTTTGACCTGGGTTGTACCGATGGATACGATCATGGCGTGATGGAAGAGGGCACTCTCGCGAATAACCCGGCTCATACACACACCGATTGTGGCAATGTTCTGGTTCTCCGTATTGCCCGGGCCGATTCCGCTGCTGTTCATGTACCGTGCAATCTCCAGCACAGGAGACGGGATATGTCCTCCGTAGATATCGCGGTCGGTGGTGATGGCGAGTGGGAGAGGACTTGAAGCGGTACCCTTCCAAGTGGTCATACCATGGATCGTGCCACCATCTTCGTTGACCTGGCATTCTGCTGCCGAGGCCAGACTTGCGGGATCAACGGTCGCAATGAGGCTTTCAGCGGCCAAGATAAATGGAAGCAAGGGCAACAGCCACCTGTTTTTCGCCTGGTGTGCTTTCTGAGCGAAGTGAGACTTCATAGAGTTCTCCTCTCGCTTCTGATCGTAGAGCTGCATTAAACAGGACACCGGCATGGCGTCCAATCAGATACTGCCCAATCCCGATGTCGGATGTTCAGCGGTTTTGGTGTAGGATATCCCCTACGTGTCTGCCTATGGTTCGAGAAGGGCAGAATGGACAGTACGGGGAAGAGTAGTAGGTTAGGTCTGTGGTCGACGAAAGATGGCTTTTCCACAATGCGTGAGCCGTGGTAGGGATACTCCATGCGCAGCGTAGCGCCAGCCAGATTTCAGAAATCATGCGTGTGGTGATGCATCCGGACTAGAGTCCAGATACCAGTTCACATAGGTCTGACTCGCCATCAATGATGAGCAACCGGTTCTTCATGATGATGCGCTTGATCGTGGATCAACTCTTGGTTAGTCGAGAGAATTTGATAGTTCAGACCTATTCGCCGGAGCGCGATCACATTCTTTCGACTCAGCCGGTCGACCGCGAGAAACAATTGTGCCCAGCTAAAATCCGGTCGCCCGGTCATGAGGTCTTCGATCATGAGCACCTCATATCGTTGGAGCATGTTCAGAACGGCTTCTTCTGCATCCGCATTTCCTGTGGCCATGGTCTGTTTCTCCTTTTCTCTATGTATCGAATTTCCTATGCGGCAACCCATTGCATTAGGGTGCCGGAATTCCCATTCCATGTTCGGCTCCACAGCTAGAGCCAGAATACTCAGCAGAATACCGGGATCGATCGACTCACGAATCCAAGCATCGGCCCCACGCGCCTCTGTCAGGTGGCACGTATCCCACTCTATCTTCGAGTAGAAAATAATCGGAATCTCGGGCCAGGTCATTTGAGATTGCCGGAGAAGATCGAGCCCATTGAGGTGGGGCATGTGATAGTCAGTGACCACGACATCAACATGACGCTCCTGCATCTCAATTAAGGCCTGAACACCGTCACACGCCTGCACCACGGTAAATCCCTCCAGTCTCAGCACCTCGGCGAGGAACCGTCGCATCGCCTCCATCTCGTTGACCACCAACACGCATTTTCCATCGCCAATCATCGTGTGCCTCCCTCAGATGAAGTGATTTCAGGCGGGTCCCCGGCGAACGCAGCGCTCCCTTCCCCTGGCAGATCTGCATTCACCGGAGTTTCGACGTCGTCGCAATGACAGTGTCGGCCCTCAACCACAAATCTTCCGCAGACCAATTCACCCATCGCATCCTCCAGCTCGACCGCCAAGAGTCCTCCGCAACGCTCACAACTCATTTTCCGTCCTCCGATCTCTCCGGCAGGTTCCGCTCCCAATAGGTCCGGATGCCTATCCTTTCTGGCCCATCGAAGCGTGGCCGAGATCATGCTGATCAACGGCTCGCGACCTAAAGTAAACACTATCGTTTCGTTGAGAACGATAAGATTACGTCCCTCGTATGTGTCGGAATTGGCCGTGGACGTTTGTAGGAACTGTCTGGCAGAGAATGGAAACGGGAAACATGCCGTATCTCGAGGTGGGTCGGGAACTACCGTGCGACGTCACACTGGAAGACCGTTGATGTGATCATTCAACGATGCGATGCTGAACCGCGTAGCGCGCCAAGTCTGCATTTGTTTTGAGATTCAGCTTTGTCAGAATGCGGGTGCGATAGGTGCTGATGGTTTTGACGCTGAGGGAGAGTTCATCGGAGATGTCAGTAATTGTGCGTCCGGCGGCAATCAAACAGAACACCTGGTATTCACGATCGGACAAGGAAAGGTGAAGCGGTTGCTCACTGTCGCCGTGTTGATACACGTGTGCCGCGAGGAGTTCAGCCGCTTTGGGCGTAATGTATTTTCCTCCTTTCCAGATGGCCTTGATGGCATGAACCAATTCCTGCGGAGCGCTTTCCTTCGTCAGATACCCAGCCCCCCCGGCACGTAACACCCGCACGGCAAACTGATCCTCAGGATGCATGCTCAACACCAACACGGGAAGGTTTGGGCAGAGCACTTTCAGTTCGTGTAAGGCCTCCAGTCCGCCACGCCCCGGCATATTCAGATCTAGCACGACCACGTCCCACCGCTTCTTCTGAGCTTGTTCGAGCAGTTCGGAGACATTCGAGGCTTCACCGATCATGGCCCCGGGGAACTCGTCGACGAGGATCTGGACGAGGCCGCGGCGCAGATACGGGTGATCGTCTGCAAGGAGAATGTTAATCATCGGCTGTCCGATACAGTGGGATCCGGATGGTGACCGTTGTTCCAGTTCCCAACGTTCCCTGGATATCGAACGTGCCGCCCTGCTGTTGAGCACGGAGGCGCATTCCCAACAGGCCGAACGATTTCGGCCCGGACTGCTCCACTCCCGTGATACCTCTGCCGTTGTCTTCCACCTGCAAGGACACATGCTCGCCGGACTGTTCCAACTTGACGTGTACCTTGGTGGCATGCGCATGTCTCACCACGTTGGTTAACACTTCTTGGAGGATGCGGAACAGCGCGGTTGATTGCTCGGGTCCAAGCACCATCTTGTGAGGCCAGATGGTTGTTTCACATGAAATCCCGGTTCGATGATGAAACTCTCGCGCCTGCCATTCGACTGCGGCTTCCAGGCCTAGCTCGTCCAAGACGCCTGGCCGTAAGGTCGTCGCGATATCACGCACCGATTGAATGGTCGAGTTAAGGAGGTCCTGCGCCGAAACCAGTCTTGTCAGCACCGCGGTACGCTGGGCCGGTTCGATCGAATCGGTGAGCCGTTTGTGGATCCACGCCACATCCAGTTTCAATCCCGTCAACGCCTGGCCCAGAACATCATGAACTTCCAGCGCGATTCTCGTTCTCTCTTCTTCTCGCACCGATTCGAGGCGAACCGCGAGCGCCGCGAGTTGGTTGCGAGAATTGAGAAGTGCCTCTTGCACGCGCTTCCGATCGGTGATGTCCATCGAATACCCGATGATGCCGATAGGAGAATCTGCGTCATCCTTCAGCAACGTGAGAGAAAGTTGGGCAAAACGCAGTGCACCGGACTTGGTTCGCCTGCGAACCTCGATCTGGTGGGTTCCTTTGGCCTTTACAGGCGCGATAACCTCGCGCTCCAGGAACTCACGGTCTTCGGCCGGGTAGATGAACGAGATATGTTTGCCAAGCGCCTCTTCCACAGCGTATCCAAGCAGCTTTTCCGCCCCAGTATTCCAGCTCATCACGTAGCCGTCGAGATTGATGGAAATGACGGTTTCCTGGATCTGATTGATAATGTGGGCCTGCTTTCGTATCACCTCATCCACTTGTCTTCGTGCAGTGACGTCGGTCCAGAGGCCGATGATTTCCTGTGGGGTTCCGTCCGATCGCCGAATCAACACTGCCTCGTCTCGAAACCAACGGTATTCGCCGCTGTATGTTTGCCAGCGGTATTCCGTCGCCAGACTGCCCGCTTGCGGTAGCTTCTCAAATTCCATCAAGGTTCTTTCCCGGTCGTGGATATGAAGCCGCGAAGCCCGGAGGGATGAGTCATTCAAGAATTGTCGTGGAGAGAAACCGGTTATCGACTCGATGTTTTCGCTCACCCACAATGCACCGTAGTCCCCCGAGGGTTTTGCAGAGTACATCACAACAGGCAAGGTGCGCAAAATCAATTCTTGGCGAGCCTGGCCCGCCAGCACGTCTCTCTCTGCCTGCCTGCGCTTCGACAGGTCGTAAAAGATCAGCGCTCCTCCCCCGATAGCAAGCACAATGGTCAAGAAGGTTCCACTTATAATGAGCGACAGCGTGAACGAGGCCGCCCGAACTGCCTGTTTCGATGAGTTGGTCAGCAGAACCTGCTCCTGGTCCTGCATTTCACCGAGCGCCATTTTGATCTTGTCCATGGTCTCTTTGCCGACGTGCAGTCGGAATTTGAGCTCTTTCGCTTCAATCTTTTCGGTATCCCGTAGGTCGATCACGTTCTTGAGTTGCGCCAATCTCAGATCGATCAGACTACGCAACGCCAGAAGGTGCTGTTGCTGGTTCTGGTTATCCGAAGTCAGGTCAGTCAGGTTGCGCAATGCTTCTTCCACGCCATGCCCCACCTCACGATACGATTGTAAGTATTGACTCTCCCCGGTAAGAAGATCGATCCGCTGCGTGGATTCTAAGTCCTCCATCAGAGAAAGCAGGTGCTCGATCGTTTCTCGTACCTGATGGGCTTGCGCGACACGGGCTTCACGATCTATGAGGTCGGTCGTACTTCGATAGGAAATGAATCCGATTCCAAGCAGTAGGATGAGTACGGCCACCAGGCCCACCCCAATCTTTTTCTCCAGCGACATGTTCATACTGAACCCAAATGCCCTGGTAGATCGACATACCACTCGGCGAAACGCACGGAGTCCGCTGCACATCAGCACGAGTCCGGCGAGGCGGACACAGAACCACTGCATGAACGAAACGTTCGATCGGACGTTCAAGCATGGAAGCGCTTCTTTGCAGAGCGTCCTGGACTCTCAGATAGCCGACAAACAGGAATACGGTTTCATTTCGAATCGGGAGGCCGATAATCCTCAACATCACCAGAAGAAAGACTGCGAGATATCCGTATTAATGGATCCATGCAAATGTGGCCTGCATTATATACTCCTCCGAACGATTCGCGCTCTTTGATCTTGGCTCCGATTGCGGAAAGCTCCGTCTTCCCATCCACGACGAACGCCCTGAGCTCCCGCTCCGCCACCCGCACATCCGCGTGAGTCCGAATCCGCGCGCGGTCCTGGTCAAGAGCGAGAACCTTCAGTTTGGTGACTTGGTCGTCCATCAGGCGGAGGTCCTGTTGATACTTGAGGAGGTTTCGAAGGGCATGTGACGCCCTGCTTCCGTGACCCGACATGTCGTGCCGAGCCATACCGAACGTATGGGCACCACCCCTGCAGGCTGTCCCCCCGTCCACCCAGGCGAATGGAGTGGCCATTCCCAACAGCATCGTGCCTGCCGCAGCCCCGAGAAGTATTTTCATTCGCGCTTCATAATACCCTCCTTAGTGATAAAACATGCCTGTTGGACCAACTTACCTATGCTGCTACTTCACCCCTATCCATCAAGTCGTTCCGACAAGGAGAAAGGTTTACGTTTTTTCCGTCTCAGTCTGTCTCAATAGTCGATTGGACAGCTTCGACCCGTTTCCTGACAAATTTTGTAGGAGATTTCTTACTCAAATACTAGGGCAGTTCCTACTTACCAACGGCACATTCCTATAGATAATGTGGGTGCCCCCGCGAGAGCACCGTACCTGAACCGGAGGTCTGATGCCATGCTACCCATAGAAGAAGCGATTATTGAAAAGTTGCGAAGCGGTCCGTGCTGCTTTGACGATTTCGTCACGGGCCTTCCCAATTTCGGCTGGGGAGAACTATTCGTCGCTGTTGATCGTATGTCGCGGGACGGACGGGTGTTCCTTCGGCAACTCGGTTTCTCGACCTATCAGATCTCTCTCGGCTCGCGGTGCACAGAATTCAGTTCAGCAGCGAGTGAGAAGGGGGTGCAATCAAGTCTGAGTGGGTAGACTACGGGGAGCGACCGCGCAGAGGCCGTGATGACGAGGACTGAAGTGGAAGGGTGGAGAGGTAGCCCGGCGCCAGGGATGTAGTCGCGAGGCGTTGATTCAGAAACCGCTATGGAAGTCCTGTGAATGCACCTTCGCTTCCTTGTGCGCATTCAGTACGACCATGGCGGAATCTGAAGTAAAAGGCTCGGCTCCGAAAGGACCGGGCCTTTGTTGTACGGAGAGATCGGATGGGTTGTCCCCACTGTTCTTCAACGTACTGCGCACGATCATTGCGGCATGGTGTGTGGGACTCCCTCGGTCGATTGTTAGGCCTGTTTCCATGGCATTGCCGTACGTGTGGGAAGCGATTTTATCGGCGGAAGCGATCCCTAGTCTGACGACCGTCCCCCCCACAGCCGGTACCGCCGTGGGAGTGGCGGAAGCGGAACAGGTGAGCTTATACCGCTAGACCTGTTGGGAACATCAACCTTTTGCGCGTCCTGAGAGATTACACGCTTTAGTCTTCTGTTTCCTTGATCACGTCGAGCTAGCTACGTGATAGGACACCCGCCAAATGATGACGCTCTCAGGAAATTTTGAGGGCAGCGAACTAACAAACCGCATGTCATCACAATGATTGAGTCTGTGCTTTACGCCATAACGACAACTGAATGCAGGCAACGAAACGTTCAAGATGTTTTATCTCCCTCCGCGTTGCTATGAGGGTTTGGGAATCCTGAGTAAGTATCACTCCAGACCAGACCGACTCCAGGAGCATCCCGAGCTGGACCTCCTAACCATGCCTGTCGCTCTTAAAAGTTTCGCAGAAGTTACAATGCCTACCTCTGCCATTTATGTGGGAAATAATTCCCAAATATGGTAACATGAGATTCAATAGTAGTTTGTCAGGTTGAACCCCGTGAGACATGGACACACACACTGGAGTGCTCCGCACGACTTTCCTCGCGCTGCTGCGTCCCTTGATTCGCATTTTTTCTACGAAAGCATTCTTCGATCTCGTCACACGAGTGTATGCACGAATATATGTTCAATCCGTATCCATGTATCATTCTGGGGGGATTTATGACCGGCACCAAAATTCTTTCTTTCCGCACAAAAGAGGGAATAACCCAAAAACAACTTGCCGATTTAGTTGCTACGAGCGAGCAGCAAATCCATCGCATAGAGACAGGGAAGCAGTCCGTTCGCTTTGACCTCGCTGTAAAGATCTGTTCCGCACTCAATGAGCCAATGGAATCGGTCTTCCCGGGCACCAAAAAACCTTTAGAGAAATTGAGGAAGAAGTATGGAAAATCTTTGATGAATCTCCAGGACAGTGAATTTGGGGAAGAGATGTTCCGTGCAGGCGTGGATATGGATCCGTTTGAATGGACATTTAATTACCGATTGCGCGGAGGTGCAACGGGTTCCCTGCCTATTAGTGGAACAGAAAAGGATCGTCTCTTTGGAGCAGTACAACGCTTTGAGATAGATTCGTTCGTTGTATTTGATTCCGAAGGGTCAACAATTGTCTTGAACATGGATCATCTACTCTTTTGCCACTTCCTTTCCGATCTCCCGAGCAAAGTGCATCCTGAACGAGCACAAATATACGAGGTCAAGGTGTTGGTAGCGGACAGCAGTGAGCCATTCCTCTTCGAAGTTAAAGCCGACGAACACGATAAGGACGATCCGGAAGAGCTTGGACAGTTTGAGGAATTAATTTTTACGGCGGAGCACGTATCAGGTGAAGCTAATGTGGTGATCCACTTCGAAGACGTTGCTGGTCAAAGTGCTTTCTTCCGTGCTAGCGATATAGCCATGATCCAAATACCGCTTTGGGTCCTCGAAACTGATCTTCTTGAAGCAGCGTATGAACAAGCGGACGAGTCCGTGTCGAAGGGTAACGCATAATCATCCAGTTTGAGACACGCGATAAGCCCTTTCGACCACCAGGGATACATTCGTCGAGCTCATAAAGGGCCGGAACATGCCGCGGCCTGCAAAAATGGATATCGCCCGGCCCGCAACCTGATCGAAAATGCCCTATTCCCAACGGTACAATCCATACGCGGTCGGTCCGACCGCGATACCAAGGTGATGAAGAGGAGGCAACAGGACAGGAACTGAGAAGACATAAGACCACGCCTCATGGGGTACGACCTGACAAACTACCTCATCTCATGTTAGCATCCATGGGAAGTAATTCCCAACTCAATGGCTCACACACACACTGAAGTGCTCCGCACGACGCTCCTCGCGCTGCTGCATCCCTTGATTCGCATTTGCTTGCGGAACGGCTTCTCTGCGAAGTCGTTCTTCGAACTCGTCAAACGGGTGTACGCCGACGTTGCACACGAAGAGTTCGGAATAGGCGGCAAGCTCGCTACGATCTCTCGCGTTGCCATCCTTACCGGGTTGACCCGAAAGGAAGTTCAACGACTCTTCGATGCCGAACAATCGGATATGGCCATGGAAAGGGACCAGTACAACCGGGCCGCGTCTGTCCTTGCGGGTTGGCTCAAGGACCCTGATTTCGCCGACAGAAGCGGCCGACCTATCCCGCTCATGATGAGCGACACTGCGGCCTCCTTTTCGGAGCTTGTCCGACGATACAGCGGTGATATGCCGGCGCGGGCCATGCTCGATGAACTCTTGCGGGTGGGAGCCATTAAGCAACTGAAAGACGGTCGCATCTGCCTTCTTGCCCGAGCCTATGTGCCGGAGAAGGGGCCTGTTCAAAAACTGGCCATCCTGGGGATGGACACCGCAGACCTCATTGCCACGATCGAGCACAACCTCTATGCCCAGCCACCAAATCCCCGCTTCCAGCGCAAAGTCATGTACGATAATGTGTCGGAGCAAACGGCGAAGGAGTTCCACTCGATTGCTGCGGCCCGAGGCCAGGAGCTGCTAGAAGCGTTGGATCGATGGCTTGCACATCGTGACCGCGACGTGAATCCGGCCGCAAAGGGAACAGGACGAGTGCGCCTGGGAATTGGCGTATATCACTTTGAAGAACCGTTCCGCACTCCCCGTGCAGGAAAATCCAAATGAAACAGAGTTTGATTGATGCCACGTTGTTCTCAATCCTGTTACTGACTGTGGCTTCCTGCAGTTCAAACGTCCAGGAAGGTGGGGGCATCGGTGGCACAGGCAGGGTGGCCAGCGTCTCTTCAGGCCCGATTACGGACTTCGGGAGCGTGTTCGTCTCAGGCGTGGAATACGAGACGGATTCCACGGTGTTTACTGTCGACGGCCGCACCGATGTCACCCAGAACGAACTGAAAAAGGGCATGGTGGTCCTTGTGGAAGCCACGCTCCTCGAAGACACAGTCACGAAGACGATCCTCAAACGAACAGCGAACCGCATCTCATACTCGGATACGGTAGAAGGACAGGTCCAGGCGGTTGAGGCATCCGGAAAGACGTTGATCGTGTTGGGTCAAACGATCCTCGTCACCGACAGGACCGTTATCGACGACAGTGTGCCGGGGCGAGACGTGACCAGCCTTGTGCCTAATGTGGATGTGGTGGAAGTCAGTGGCTTTGTATCCGGCGATGGAGTCCTGGTCGCCACACTCATCGACCGCAAAGCAGGTGCACCGGACTTCGAGCTGAAAGGGCTTGTGAAAAACCACGACACCGGAGCTCAGACATTTCAGATCGGTCGTTTGACCGTCTCCTACGACGGGGCGGACATTTCCGGAATGCCGAATTCGGCCGGCAATGCCTGGAATGGCCTTCCAGTCCACCTCTTGGGGAGTCAGTTTTCGCTGATCACCCCAGGCCAACTCGACGGACGCCTGCAAGCAACTTCAGTGGCCGTGGAATCGTTCGAGGTACAAGAAAGCAGTCGCGCCGAAATCGAAGGCTTCATCAGCCAGATGGTCTCCCCGAACGGTTTCCTCGTCGGTTCTATTCTGGTGCAATTCAATAGTCAGACCCTCTTTGAAGGCGGGACAGCGACCGATCTCGGTCCCGGTGTCCGGGTCGAGGTCAACGGCAACGTCAGCGGCAATATCCTGTTCGCAATCAGGGTCGAGTTAAGTAACGACGTCAAACTTGAAGCCGACCTCGCCACCGTGAATACTGTGGACGGGGTATCGGGCAGTTTGACGCTCACGGGGTTGACGGGCACCGTGGTCCATATCAATGCCCAAACCCAGTTTAAAGGCCAGGGCGTGCTGCTTCGCCTGGGAGACCTATTGGCCGGGGATCATCTGGTAGTTCGGGGTGAGCCGTTCGGTGACCAAGTCATTGCCACGGATATTACCCGACAGCCCGCGAGCAGCATTGTCATCCTTCAAGGTCCGGTGAGTTCGACGAGTCCTCCTTCGATCGTCATCCTCGGGACGGCGGTCGATACCGCCCTTCTGCCCGAGACGGCATTCAGAAAGGCGGACGATTCTCCGATTGGGCGCACCGCATTCTTTGCAGCAGCACAGCCTGGGGTGATCGTGGAAGTGGAGGGCGTGCAGGTAGATGGCTCAATTGTATGGCACGAAATCGAGCTACAACACTAAGCTTCATCGTGAACACACGAGCGGCTGCGGGCCCAGTGTTGACGTCGGGACCGACGAGGGAATTGGTGGTCTGGTCATGCGGCTTTTGACGCGACTTCTACCCCGTGCAGAAATCGCCATACAGTTCTCGAACTCACTCTGACCCGTTTCATTGTTTAGCAGTGGGTCATTTCGCAGGAAGTTGATCGTGAGCCTGCCTGCGTTTCCATCCGCCGATTTTGCCTATGCCTTTGGTATAGGCAGCGTTGTGCCTCTCTTTATTCTCTTTTATTAAGACGATTTATCATCATACCCAAACACACGATGACTATCAGGAATGCCAAGATTCCTACCAGTAGCCATCCTAACACACAGGAATAATCTTCATTACAGGATTCAAATATAACCTGCCAAAACCTAGTCATCTCGGTCTTGGCCATGCCCTGCACAAACATCGTGTCTGCTCCTTGGCTTTTCTGCCAGTATAACACCTCCCCTGTGCACTTGACAGTCTCCAAAGACTAGTGAATAATACGTCGCCCAAAAGGATTCGTTGCAGCACTGTGAAAAAGCCGATCGAAACATCTTCGCGGTGTACGCTGCAAGATACGGCAACACGCGCCGCACAAGCGATGCGTGATTCAGGCTTCGGCCCCACAGTCTGTGGTTGAGGATACAGAACACATCAAGCAGGTCGGCGTCGTCACCGAGCGCAATGTGCGTGGCGGCTGATGACCGGCGCGTGTCGAAGGTTCGCGTCGAACAGATCATCCGACCCTATGTGTTTGTTGTCGTGCGAACAAGACGGTTAAAGAAACGCGCCGGAAACTCCACGCGCATCGCGCGATGAGCTTGCCCGTTGCGGAAAAGGCGGGCGGTTATTTGTGATGCGCGGTCCTGTCCTTCGAATCTCGGCTGTGAACCTGTGCCCGCTACTACAGTGGCCACTCCTGTCTGACTCACCGACTCACGTATCGCCTCACCAACCACGAAAACATTCACATAGTCAGCCACATCGAAGATGGCGCGACCTCGACCTTGACGAACGATGGCAGTCAGGCAACGAGGCCGGCCCCATATCCGCCCAAGCCGGACGCGGTCCTCCTTGCCGCTCCAGGTTCAATGTTGTCAAGGAGAATTCATTAACATCATTCATATCAATGGAGGTTTATTGTAGCCATGGTGAATTATAGAAACATCACACTCGCCGTTGTCGGGCTCGTCTTGTCCGTGTCGTTCCTTGCTGCTCCCGTTATGGCCGCCGAGAAAGATGGCGTCATGATGAAGGATGGCAAGATGGTGAGGTTGCAGGAAGGGAAGGATATTGGCCGGATGGATCGCGAGACGACCATGTCCAATGGTACGAGAGTCATGATGAACGGCAAGATGATGATGAAGGACGGGAAAGAGGGGCAGTTGCAGGAAGGCCAGATCATGATGCTGGACGGGAAGCTGATCGAGGGTGGCAAGGAGAGCAAGTAGCTTTTCAGAGTCGTTGGATCTGACGACACCCGACGTCCTGGCGGCTAGCGGAGCTCAGCATGGTTCTGCCCCGCCAGTTCGGAGGGCACCCTTGGTCTTCCCATTGAGGTCCAGAGCGAGCGAATGAGCGTGAAATCAACATTCCAATCACTCAACTGACTTGATTCATCCGCATCTTCTCTAGCCTCGGCCTGCACCAATGCAGAAATAGAAGCTATCGCCAGTCTTGTGATCCGCTGGCTCCTCCATGAGCAGGACGCAGATTCGCCCAGTCGTGACTGCAAACCTATAATCCTCCTCATAAGTAGAACACGGTGAGACGCCTCGCCCCCCACGGCTTTTCAACGAAACTGCAGGCCGATCGCAAAGGATGCCGCATAGCCGTCGGCCGTTGCCGTCGGAGCCAGCATGAGTCGCTCGCCACCACGGCGAAAAATCCAATCATGCTGATTTCGCGCGGTGCGCTGTCCATTTGAGGCATATGGCTGGTCAGCATGTATGCGATCCGTCAGCCCATCGTCAAAGTACAACTGCGACGTAAACTCGAAGCTCCGTTGGGCCACGGGCGCGGTGCGAATCTTGAAGTGAATGTGTATGGTCCGGCCTGGATACCAGCCAGGGTACACAGTGACGAACTGCGCCTCACCGCGCACATCGGTTACCTGATAGCCACGTAAAAATTTCCGGCCAATCGTGTTGAAACTGGGATCTTGGACATCCGAGTAGACACCCATTGCATCGCAATGCCATATGTCGATCTGGGCGCCCGGCAGGGGCTGACAGTCTCCGGCATTGAGGCGTGAGACTAATAGCGTCAGCGCCAGTGGCGTACCGGGCCTGACTCGCCCGTCAGTCGGATCTGTGCGAATGTCCGACCGATTCAAACGCTCATCGACGAAATACGGACCTTCGGTTTGTTCTGGTCGGATCACGCACGAGGGTCCCTGCATGCCGGCAATGGCCCACCGAGGAATCAAACTGCCGGTCATCAAGCAGGCTGCACTACCGCCCAGCAAAAGCACAATTTCACGGCGAGACAGGAGACGTCCCACAGGCCCGTTTTCGTGCGTCATCGATATCCTCCAACTTTCGAGCACGCCGGTGTGTCAAGTAGGCGAGAGTGGCTACACGGACGCGAGCATCAATGCCACATCATACCGCTGGAGCCGGTTGAGACACTATCCGATTGTACGGGCGAAGTCGGAACGCCACGCGGCGTGAAACGGGGCCGGCGACTTTTCTCTATCAGTCATACAAGGAATTACTTCGAAGCAACTTCCGCATTTCCCAGACCGATGGACAGGGCTCGGTCAATTCTGGATGCCCCAGGTCAATTTGAGGGTTGTAGGGAGGCATTGCACTACCGCTGACTTGGGTGACAGCGTACCAACGTTCGTACTTTTGCTCCCAGCGATCATGATAACGTAGCCGGAGATAGCCATGGCTAATGGGTTTCACCCGGATCGGGGCTTCCGGGCCCAAGACAATGGCTACCACATGTTTTTCATAGCGTGGGCCGCGAGGATACACTTTCTTGACCGCGAAATTTCCTTCCCACCCGCCCAGGTGCATCACGCAATCGTACGCCACGCCACGCCCGACGTTCTCAAGTTCCGGATAGAGAGTGAGGACGTCCCCTGAGTTCATAGCCGACAAGTTCGCAATTCTGAGATCGGGTTGAGCCGCGCGGAACTCGTTCTTGGTTTTGGCAATGAACACAAACAGATAGAAGGAAGCGACACCTCCTACAACAAGAAAAAGTACCAAGGCAATCAGCAATAACCAATCCATGCCTAAATGTACGTCCCGGTGGCCGACCTTGTTCCGTGGCTGAAATGGAGAGAGGCTACGTTCTAACGAGGGAAGTGTCAACCGGATGAGTGAGGAGATGCCGGTGCTTCAATAGCTAGGACGCTGGGCGAGAAACGAAGACGAAGGGCCTCTCCTATATATGCAGAATGAATGCACCAATGACTACCGAAAGGAGCAGCAGTCCGCCGATGACAACGGCCACCACGTTCAAGGCAGTGAACCGCTCGTTCCGATCATGTCCCGGCACCAATGACTCGTTGACCCGGTTGGCCGCCTGTTGGACCGGGATGAGAAAGACAATGGACAACAGCGCAACTAGCCCGTATGGATCCGGAAGTAGCCAGAGCGTCGACAACAGAATCCATCCAGTGGCCAGAACTTGTACAGAGATAGAATGAGCGATCTTGAGCGCAGCAGCGCTGCTCCGAACCTTTTCAAACAATGTGTAGCAGTAAATGAACATAAAAAACGTTTTCCAAAATGGGTTCGCGTCCGACTGTTCACGTTCCAGGATTAACTTCCAATTCTCGTAAAACCAATACAATTGGTACATCCCCACAGTGCAGAAATGCATCACAACAAATTTGGTCAAAGAAACTGAAAAGTAAATCGGCTTCGAGTCGCTTGCAGGAGGGACTGGAGCGGTGGATGCTAAACGAGTGCCTAGGCTTTCTTGATCATTCTCGACGTTCAAAGGCGGCACCTCGCAAACTGGGAAACAGACTACTTCCCAATGAAAGGGGTGTCAACGAAGCAATCAGTGAACGGCTGGTATTTCAAGGGGCAGGACGCCGCGCGCCGGGAAACGGGGGCTGGGTTTCTTGCTGTGGATAAAGGCGAGTCGGTATATCTTATGACACAACAAGCCATGCGCCTGATGCCGGCCATCGCCACGTGATCAGAACGCCTTCGTTAGCGGGCGAAATAGCAACCCGCTAGTGGAGACGCGGAGTTCGATTGTGATGCGATCGTGTGCGGGAAAGAATGACGCCGATCCATATTCCGCATCGACCACCGGCTCCAGCCAGCCGTAACGACGTCGAAGTGCGAACACGTCTACCAATCGATCCGTTGTGAGCTGGTAGACCGTGCGTGGCCGCACACGTTCATCCTCGATGCGGTGGTAGCGCCCCGCAATACGGTCCAACTCATAGGCTGTGTGCAGGCCGAGCAGATTCGCCCAAGGTTTCCATTTCAGAATATGCGCATCGACGTAGACTTCATCGCCTGCCAGCCAGTAGTTCTCCGTCTGCCCATTCGTCAGGCGAATCGTGACGCGAAACTGCGACGGCCCAACCGGCTCCACTTGAATAGTTGCGGCAAGATCCTCGCGCGTCAGGGCACGGTAGCCTTGCAACGAGAGCTGAAGTGTCAGACACAAGGCGCCGCACGCCAGGCAGGCCAAGGCCAAGACGGTATGCAATGAGAGACGAGCGAACCGCCGTCGACGCGCTGATGCCACCCCGGCCAGCAGGAACAAGAACCCGAGTACACCGAATCCTATGGACGTGGCCATCAGCCAATCGATCATGAAGACACCTCATTATTCGTTGGGATAGCGCGCATCCCTAAGACGCGACTAGACCATGGCTAAGTCTAGCAGGCTGCGAAAAATCCGCTGATCAATTGAGCGGCTTCGGCGAGTAAGATGAACGGTTAGAAACGACTTGTGATAATGCCGCCAAGGCCTCTTCTACGAGAAGCCCTGGCGGCATTAAAGACGGCTGGTTGAAGTATTACTGCACTTCTATGGTGATGGTCTGGCTGGCTGCGACGAGTGCGTGGTCTTTGGTGGCCCCGGTCACAGTGATCTGGTGCGTTCCTCGGCTCAGGCCCTTAAACGTCCCCTGAAAACCCTTTTGATACTCATTGTCCACATACACGTGGGCATGAGCAGCTTGGGAGCCCTTCGTCAACTCGTACTTCAGCTCAAAGCTGCCGCTGACTTTTTCCCCGTTCTTGGGGGATGTAATCATAATCTTCGACCCATCCTCTATTGGCTTATCCGCTGCGAAGCCGGGGGCTCCGCTGAGACAGCCCGCTAATGCGATCCCTAATCCCATGAACCCGATGCGTCCCACATGCATAACGACCTCCTTGTTTGAACCAGTTGAATGAACACCACCATTGCCACTCTCTACGAAAGATCTTCTTGTCTGGATTCATGACGAGCTGAGTATATTGACAGGTAAGGGAGCGTGAGCAAGCGCAGTGCCAGCGGAACTTTGTCTATGGTTTCAAGGGAAAGGCCTAAGGGCTCTCATGCGTCTTGCTTAAGGATTGTAAATACGTCGGCAGGCTCCTACGCAGGCAGAATCCTTCACTGTGGGGATACGTCCCACTAGCGCGAACTGAGCAGGCACGTCGTGACTCGAAGGGTGGAGCTGGCCTGGGTGCCCGTGCGCCCGCAGCGACTTTTCTTCACTTTCTTTCCCTCCCGCGGCTGGTGTCCTTTTTAGGGCCGGGGCAGGGAGGCTCTCGGAGTGTGATCTGAGCGCCGTTGGGCCACCGCTCTTGCTGAGCCAAAGCGACCGCCCGTGGCGGTGGCGACGAATGTCCGAAGCCACACCTTTGCAAAGCAAGTGGTGCAGCAAGTTTTCGGTGCCAAGGGGAGGCGAAGCGTAGCAGGATGCTCAAATTCCGTCCAGCAAGGCCGCAGCGAGCGAAGAGGGAAGGCGTACGCTTCGGTACGTTGAGCCTCTGAGCGAAGTGAGAACGCCGCTGGCGGACTTTTTCAGCATCCTGCTAGAGCGGTCCGTGGCGCTCTGTGGCTCCAAGCGGAGAGAGCCTCCCAGTCCTGGCCCGCCCTCCCCTCACACCGGCCACTCCTCTTCCTTCCACGCCATCTCCCAAAACATCCACTCATACCGTGAGCTGATGACGAACGATTCTTCCATCCGCTGCTTTTCTCCTCTGCCAGCCGTCTTGGCCCACTGGTCCACTTTCTTGCGCATCCATTGCTGGACCTTGGCAAACTCCGGCGAGGCGTAGAGCATGAGCCAGTCCCGATACGGATGATTCTGTTTCGGCGGGCCGTGCTTCAAGAGATGTTGTCCAACAACACAGTAGATCCAGGCGCAGGGAAGCGCGACGACGATTATCTCTGCTGCCGAGCCTGTATGGGCGACGGTAAGCATGTGTCGCGTATAGGCGTAGTTCGTCGGCGCCATCGGCACGGACGACATTTCCTTCGCGGTCATCTTCCATCGTGACCCATATCCTTCGTGGAGACTGCGTTCGACGACAATGGTTTCTTCGGCGAGTTTCGTCAGTCGCAGGGCCGATTCTGAATCCGGGGCTCTCAGCGCTCCGGCAGAAAACACACGGGCGAGGTCGCCGAGAAACCTGGCGTCTTGCAGAATGTAGTACTTGAATTTTCGTTCCGGCAAGGTCCCCTTGCCCAACGCCACAACGAAGGGATGGGTGAGCTGCGCGTCCCACACCGGCTGGGCCAGTTTACGCAGATGGTTGGAAAACGACATGGGCTTTCTTCCTGTTAAGCATAAAATGTAAGACGTTAAATGCAATGCCTCAGATGAGTGGGAAGAGGACCGTACCAACATCACTATTTCGATGTGTTGGCTTTACTGCTCTTAACATTTCATCTTTCACCTTTTATATCTAACGTCTGCTGGGGCCAGGGCCTCGGCAAACGGTTGATGCCGTCGAGCGCGGCGACTTTGTAACATTCCGCCAGGGTTGGATAGTTGAATACTGTGTCGATGAAGTAATCAATCTTTCCACGGTACGCCATAACGGCTTGGCCTATGTGAATGAGTTCCGTGGCCCCTTCTCCGATGGCATGAACGCCCAGGACTGCATGGGTGTGGCGATGAAACAGCAGCTTCAGCATGCCGGTTTCATCGCCGATAAGCTGTCCGCGGGCGATTTCCCGATAGTGGGCGATGCCGACCGCATAGGGAATCTCCGCCTTGACCAGATCTTCCTCATTCCGCCCCACCATGGAAATTTCCGGAATGGCATAGATACCATAGGGCAGCAGGTCCGTGTCGGTGTGGTCGGGATGGCCAAAGGCATGGCGGGAGGCATGCCGTCCTTGTTGCATGGAGGTAGAGGCCAAGGCGGGAAAGCCGATGACGTCGCCAGCGGCGTAGATATGGGGGACCGAGGTTTGGAAATGGTCGTTGACGATCACACGGCCTCGTATATCCGGCGTGATGCCGACAGCCTCCAGGTTCAGGCGCTTCGTGGCGCCGATGCGGCCGATGGCATACATGAGTGTCGTGGTGGTGATCGGTGGCTGGTGTGTCAGCGAGACTGTGACTTGTCCATTGGGTTCTTTCCGGACCGCGACGACTTCTTCCTCATGGTAAAGCGTGACGCCGATGTCTGTCATCTGCCGTTGCAGGGCATCAATGATCTGGGCGTCGACAAATTCGAGCAAGCGCGGCCGCTTGTCGATCAGAACGATCGGCACACCGATCATGGCGAGAATCGATGCGTACTCTGTGCCGATCACGCCCCCGCCGACAATGACCATCGATGCCGGAAGGTGTTTGAGCGTGACGAGGCCGTCGGTATCGATGATCGTGTGACCATCGAATGGAATGTCGTTCGGCCTGGTCGGCACTGTCCCCACTGCGATGATGATCACGTGGGCACTATGCTCGATCGATGCGCCGGTCTGTTGAATGAGAAGTCGGTGGGGATCGATGAAGCGGGCCTCTCCAAAGATCAGATCGATGTGATTACGCGCCATCTGGTTCTGCACGATCTCAATCTCGTTCTTGATGATGTGGTTGGCGCGAACAGCGAGATCTTCGATTGTGATCGTCTCTTTCAGACGATAGTCGGCTCCGTACAGGGTACGTTGGCGGAGCCCCGAGAGGTAGAGGACCGCTTCGCGGAGGGCTTTACTGGGGATGGTACCGGTGTTGATGCCGGCGCCGCCGACAACGGTTTTGCGCTCGATGATGCCGACGGTCTTGCCGAGTTTGGCTGCCTGAACCGCGGCCTTCTGGCCGGCTGGCCCGGTCCCTATGACAAGAAGATCGTATTGGGCCATCCGGTTTCTTGCCTATTGAGGCTGAAGGTAAGGCTCCGAAATAGCAATTCGAGGCTCTGGTTCGAAGTTCTAAAACCTCGAACGCAGAACCTCGAATATCTTGGCTTTAGCCTCAACCCCGAACTCAGCCTTTTTCATGGCCTAGTGTGCGGTGATCAACGATTTGGCTACGGCAAAGGCCTCATCCATGTTCGGCAACTGGGTCAGTTCCGGGGTGACCTGCAGATACCGCACGGTATTGCGAGCGTCCACCACCATGACCGTACGAGCCAGGATGTGGGGGCCTTTGAGTAACAGTCCGTAGGTCTTTCCGAACTCGACGTCCCGATAATCCGAAAGGAAGGTTACGTTGGCGATTTGGGCTTCCTGCGCGAATCGTTTCTGTGCAAAGGGGGTGTCGACACTCACGGTCACCAATTCGACCATCTTGTCGAGACCCTTGTTCTTTTCGCTCAGATAGTGGGTCTGCTGTTCGCACACCGGGGTGTCGAGTGACGGAACGACGCTGATGATTCGGACCTTGCCCTTGCCGTTTGTATCGGTGATGCCGATCGGCGACAGGTCCGTCTGTGTCAACTGAACCTCCCGGAGAGCGTCGCCGACTTTAATGCCGGTTCCCGAGAGCGCCAAGGGGCTTCCCTTGTAGAGGACTTTTTGGCCCTCACCAGGGATGGCGCTGCCGTCAGCGACGGTCATGTTCTTATATTGAAAACTGCTGCCAGTAGTGCTGCCCATGCTTCCGCATCCGGCGAGCCCGATCGTCATGCAAAGTGCGGCCCCAATGATCGTTCGAGTTACTGCCCTCATATTCCCCTCCTTGGTAAATTAACGGTAACCAGTCTGTCAATAATACAGTGATCTGTATTTGTGTTGTCAGCAGGTTGTAGAAAAACTATGTCGGCATAGCAAAATTCCGACGGCTCGCCTGCGCGAGCATGACAGAATAACATCTTTGCTAGGCGCGAATAAAGGTGATGAGTTCCTGATTGACCAAATCCGGTCGTTCCCATTGCGGGATATGTCCTGCGTTGGGGATTCGGATAAATCGTGACCCCTTGATGGTCTGGTGGAGTTCTTCGCCCACGGCGATTGGGAATACTCGATCTTCTTCCCCCCAGAGCACCAGCGTCGGCTGGGTGATCTCCCCGAGGCGCGTGGCGAATCCGGCCTCCCACAGCGGAAGGTTTTCTCTGACGGCCAGAATGGGCTTGATGAGTCCTGGCTGCTGGCGGTTGCGATTGGAGCGTTCGATGACGGCCGGCGTGAGGAGTGCCGGGTCATGCACGATTTCTTTCAAGACAGACTCGGTCATCGCACCGCCGAACAGCAGGTTGCCGAATGAGACGAGCCAGGGCGGCGCGCTGGTTTCCAGGGCCTGCCTGACTGACGGACTGGTCAGTTTATCCATGACGTGTTGTGGCAACCCGTCGACAAGCACGAGCTTGGCGACGCGTGTGGGGTGCGCCAGCGCCATGCCGATGGCCAAGCCGGCGCCCATAGAATTGCCGACTAATGTGGCCTGCGGGATTTTCACAGTGTCCATGAAGCCGACAACGAACCCCAACATCTCATCCGGTCGGTAGTCGATCTCGGGTTTATCAGACAGCCCGGCGCCGGGCAAATCGAGCGTGAGGACGCGAAAGTGCTGTGATAGCGCGTGCTGCTGATATTCCCATTGCCACATTGATCCTCCGAATCCATGGATCAGGATGATCGACGGGCCTGCGCCCACATCCAAATAGGCGATCCGCTGGCCGTGGACAAGGACGGTGTGAATGGGCATACGCTCAATGGCGTCGAACTGCGCCGGGATCGACGAGGGAGACGAGCAAGCGGTCACGATGTGACACAGAAAGGTGAGGGCGAGCAGCGCAAGGTACGGATGCCTGCATGCGTGACCGCGGGCAAGAAGGTCTTTCGGACTATTCCAGCTGGATGACTGTTTCATCCGTTTTCACGTTGTCGCCTTCAGCGACCAGGATGGCGATGACTTTCCCGTCGATCGGCGCCGGGACTTGGCTTTCCATCTTCATGGCTTCAATGATGAGGAGAGGTGTACCGGCCTTGACCACCACGTCGATCGCGACCAGCACTTTGACGACGCGACCCGGCATCGGGGGGGCTACGTCTCCTGGCTTAGACGGCCTGGGCCGTTTAGGTTTGGCGCCGGTCCCAGTATCGGGAGCTTCCGGCACGCCGGCCAGGATTTCCTGGATCGGTTCCAACGAGACTTCTTCGAGCTTGTCGTTGACCCGGATGTAATAAGGTTTACGGCCGTCAACCTTCCGTCCGGAGCCGGACACCTGTACATGGTAAGTCTCGCCGTGGACTGTCACGTTGAATTCGGCTGGGGCCAAATGAAGTTCGGTGGCTCCCGCCGGTCCACTGGGCAAGAAGCTCTCAAGGGGTTCCAGCGTCAAGTCCCCCTTCTCGCGCGCCTCAAAGAAGTCCCGCGCGATCGTGGGGAACAGGGTGAACGAAAGCTGATCTTCCACCGTATCGGCAGAGGCGGGAAGATCTTTCCTGGCAGCATCGAGTTCGGGTTCCAACCGATCGGCAGGCCGTGTCTTGATCGGCTGGTCGTCTCCGATCGCGCGGGCCAGGATGTCGCGATCGAGTGGCCCAGGCGCCCGCCCGTAGAGTCCAAGAAAGTAGTTTTTGGTTTCCGTGGTGATGACTTTGTACCGTTCACCCGTCAGGACGTTGAGTGTGGCTTGCGTGCCCACGATTTGACTGGTCGGGGTGACGAGAGGGGGATAACCCATTTCCTTTCGGACGCGCGGCACTTCATCCAGGACTTCTTTGATTCGATCGAGCGCATTCTGTTCGGTCAGTTGCGCGGCAAGATTCGAGAGCATCCCGCCGGGAATCTGCGAAGTCAGGATCTCAGCATCGACCCCGGTGAACTCACTTTCGAACTGCCGATACTTTCGCCGAACGGTGCGGAAGTGTTCGGTGATAGGGAGGAACGACGCCAGGTCCAGCCCCGTGTCGTACGGGGTGTTGCGCAAGGAGGCCACCAGCGTTTCCGTCGGCGGATGCGAGGTGCCGCCGGCCAAGGGCGAGATGGACGTATCCAGCATGTCCAGCCCGGCCAGGATCGCCATGAGGGAGGTCATCGAAGCCATCCCCGAGGTGTAGTGTGAATGTAAATGGATCGGGATCTTCACCGCCGCTTTGATGCGGCGTATGAGGTGATAGGCGTCGAGCGGCGCTAAGAGCCCGGCCATGTCTTTCACGCAGAGCGTGTCGGTTCCCATGTCCTCCAATTGTTTCGCCATGTCGACAAAACGTTTCACGTTGTGGACAGGACTGACGGTATAACAGATGGCGGCTTCGACATGTTTACCGCAGGCTTTCACTTCTCGCATGGCCCGTTCGACGTTGCGGAGATCGTTCACCGCATCGAAGATGCGGAACACGTCGATGCCATTGGCGGCGGAGCGTTCGATGAACCGTTCCAGCACATCGTCGGCATAGTGTCGATAGCCGACCAGGTTCTGCCCGCGAAGCAGCATTTGAAGCTTGGTATTGGGCATGGCGGCGCGCAGTGCTCGGAGCCGTTCCCAGGGGTCCTCTTTGAGAAAGCGCAGGCAGGTGTCGAACGTGGCGCCGCCCCACACTTCAAGCGACCAATAGCCGACGGCGTCGAGCTTTTGGGCGATGGGCAGCATGTCCTCCGTCCGCATGCGCGTGGCGAGGAGCGATTGTTGGCCGTCGCGCAAGGCGACATCGGTGATCAGGATGGGTTTGCCCGCCGCCGGTTGGATCGTCAGCTCTTGGCCGCTGCGTGCACGTGCCTTAGACGTCCGAACCGCTGGTCCGGTTGTTCGCTTCTTGGAGGCCTGTGTTCGTGAGGGTCGTCGTGTCGCCATGTTGCTTTGTTTAATCTTGGGCAGCCGGATACTCGCGCGCAGGATGGCCAGAAATGCCACCTTGTCGTTCGTGAAAGGTGAAAGGTAAAGGGTGAAAGGTTTCAGAGAAAGGGCCTTCGGCAATCCTACGTTTCACATTTCACCTTTCACTTTTCACGCGTTTCGATCTTCGTATGCTGGCGGACTTTTTCAGCATCCTGCTACAGTCCCTCGTAGGCGGCGATCGCCGCTGACAGTGCCAGCACCAGATCCTCCGGCTCTTCAACATCGTCGTAGTTGAACAGGGCAGGATGCGTGTCCAGGTAGGAGGTGTCGAAATGTCCTGCCATGAAGTCCTGATCCTGCATGATCTCCATCATGAAGGGGATTGTCGTCTTCAGCCCGCGCAAGACGTATTCTTCGAGCGATCGTCTCATGCGGCTGACGGTTTCTTCCCACGTACGGCCTCGCACGGTGAGTTTGGCCAAAAGGGCGTCGTAGTAGGGCGGTACCATGTAATCCTTGTAGACCGCTCCGTCGATGCGAACCCCGATCCCGCCCGGCGAGAGATAGGCCGTGACAGTTCCGGTGCAAGGGCGGAAGTTGTTCTTGGGGTCTTCCGCGTTGATGCGGCACTGGATGGCATAGCCTTGGAGGGTGACCTCCTGCTGTGTGATCTCAAGAGGCATGCCGGCTGCTATGGCGATCTGATTGCGCACGATGTCGATCGCCGTAATCTGCTCGGTCACCGTATGTTCAACTTGGAGGCGCGGGTTCATCTCCATGAAGTAATAGCGGCTGTCCTGATCGAGGAGAAACTCGACGGTGCCGGCATTGTCATAATCGACCGCCTTGGCGATGGCGATGGCCGCTTTACCCATCTCGGCACGAAGCTGTGGTGTGAGAATCAAGGATGGGGCAATCTCGATAATCTTTTGATGTCGGCGCTGAATCGAACAATCGCGCTCGCCCAGGTGAATGATGTGGCCATGCCGGTCAGCGAGGATTTGGAATTCGATATGATGCGGTCGCTCGATATATTTTTCGAGAAAGATGCTCCCATCGCCGAAGGCAGCCTGGGCCTCTCGTGACGCAACCGCCATGTTCTCGCGAAGCTCTGCATCCGACCGCACCACCCGGAGACCGCGTCCTCCTCCACCTGCGCTGGCTTTAATGATGACCGGGTACCCGGTATCTTTTGCGAACAACAGGGCGTCCTTTACATTGGTGACGCCGCCTTCGGTTCCAGGGACGATCGGGATACCGACTCGTTTGGCCAGCTCGCGGGCTTTGACCTTGCTCCCCATCAAGTCGATGGCTTGTGGCGACGGGCCGATGAAGGTAATGCCGGATGTGTGGCACATTTGCGCAAAATGCGAGTTTTCCGAGAGAAATCCATAGCCTGGATGAATGGCATCGGCGCCGATCCGTAATGCCAGGTTGACGATCTGCTGGCTGTCCAAGAAGCCTTTGACCGGTCCCGGGCCAACCATGTAGGCCTCGTCTGCCTTCTTGACGTAGATCCCAGTCGAATCGGCTTCGGAGTAAATGGCAGCAGTAGCGATGTTCAATTCGCGGCAAGCGCGGATAATCCGCATGGCGATTTCGCCGCGATTGGCCACCAGAATTTTCTTGAACATACCGGTCCCGCACTCCTTAGTTCATCGAGATTCTTCGAGAGTTATCGGGCAAAAATGAGCGCGTAAGCTAGCATAGGATCAGGAGGCCTGTCGAGGGAGGAGGGGGTAGAACGGGCCGGTTTTTAGAGGGATAATGGATACAGTTTGCCGGCGATCCTGCCCCGTGCCGGCGAGACCGGTTGTCTTGTTTGTATAGTTTGTTTAGTTCGAAGGACAAAAGAGACCAGACAAACCTGATAACCGGACAAACCGGGCTAGGGAGAGCGAGCCTACTTGGACTTAATCAAGACCGGTTTTGACTGAGCGCTTCCGCCGCCCGCAACGATGATGACGAATGACATTCCCGCTTTTGCATCCGGCACAGTCGCTTCAATCACCGAGTCGCTCATGAATTTGAAAGCGACGGGAATGTTTGAAGCCGCGCTGAAGGTCACAGTATGAAAACACTCCTTGGTGCCGAAGTTCTCGCCGGTGATGACGACTTTGTCGCCCGGCTTGGCTTCGTCCGGTTCGACCTTGGCGATCCGTGGGTGTTTGCTCCGGTCGCAGACAGGGTCTCGCTCGACTTTCGCGGCATCGGACCCCTTGATCGATTCGGTATCGTAGAGCGTAAATCCTGCGCCATCAACCATCGCACCTGGCTCCTCCGCGTGGGATACGGTCATGGGTGAAGCCAGGGATACTGTGAGTCCCAGTAACATCAATCTCAATGATCCCCACCTCTGCATAGCTACCTCCTTCAATCACGCCAATGCACAACTATTTCTCTTTGATTGGAATATATATCTCGGCAATGAGTTGTTGACCGGCCGGAGACAGGACGAACTGGGTGAATGCTTCGACCAGGGGATCCGGCTTCTTCCTGGACAAGAGCAGAAGGGGACGTCGGAGTGGATAGCGACCGTCTTTGACGGTAGGGCCCTCCGGCTCGACCTTGTCGATAGGTAAGAGTCTGACAGGGACGCCGCCTGAGACGACGGACAGTCCCTGGTTTAAGGATAGGTAGGCGACCGCAGACAGGGGGGGAAGCGTTCCGACGACGGTTGTCACGACCTGGTCATCGGAGCCGATGACCTTGGCTGTGGAAGTGATCTTGCCGGTTATGCCGAGCTGGGATTCAAACGCATCTCGGATATTTTGGTTGCGGGGCCGGTCGATGACGAATATCTTCGTCTCGGGGCCTCCGACGTCGGACCATAGGGTAATCTTGCCGGAGAAAATGTCCGCAACTTGTTGCTTCGTGACTTCCTTCGTGAAATTGGAAAGGTGCACGAGGACGCCGATTCCATCCCACGCGATGGGCACTGCCGAAAGGCCTGGGGCTTCAGTTCCGGTGACGGCGATGTGAGCCTGGCCGGACTTGAGCATCTCTATCGGTTTCGAATTGGCGTCCCACACGACATCGAGATAGGCTCGCGGGTTGGATTTTTCGAAGGCGCGGGCGAGGGAATCGATGGTCCTCAGTTCCGGTCCGTTGCCGGCGATGGTCAGGCTCCCAGCGACATCCGCAAAGGCGACGAGGCTCGCTCCCCAACAGAACAGAATGCAGAGGTTTAGCGGGAGCAAGAGTCTCGCGATCATGTGATCTCCATGGAGTTGGGGTGGATATTGGGAAGAAGAGGACGACACGCGTTCATATGCCGGCCACGATCAATGTCGGACAGGTTCCTAATTCAGTTCTCCGTTGTGCCGCCGGTATCGGTAGAAGGATCGGAAGGTGGAGGCGAGTCGGGCGTTGCCCTCTTGCCCATCAGCGGAGGAAGTTTGGCGAACTTTTCCATCCGCTCGTCTAACATGCTGTAGGCTTTCATTTCGGCGAAGCCGGTCTTTTTGGTCCCTTTCACCTGTGTCGTGCAGGTGGACAGTAATCGTGTGGCGCTCTGGGCCTGACAGTGAGGACATACAGTGTCCTCAACTCTAGCATGGACGGATTGCGTGGCGTCGAATTGCTTCTCGCATTGCCCGCAACGATATTCATAGATCGGCATAGTTTATATCCTTATCAGTCAGATGAACGCCGGACAGACAGAGAATGCGCCCTTGACCGGCCGTTGAGCTTTATCTTATTGTATCCATCTTGCGGATAAGACTTCTAGTGGGTTAGGAGGAGGATTTCGATGGCCCTGTTGATTCGTAAGTACAGGAGTGTTGGCGGATTGATGCAGGAAGAGCGGATCGACGATCCGGATCGGATCGAGCGATATATGAGGATCTTCGAAAAGGACGATATAAAGAAGCTCGAGACAGGCGTAAAAGTCTTTATCGAGAAGGATGAGTGGCAGCTCCTACCCTGAGCAAGTGAGGGGTAAAGGGTCAGGAGTAAAAGATTCACGATTCTTTGCCTCTGTTGCCCCGCACCCCTTACCGTTCACCCCGCACTCGTTCACAATGGCCTACTGGATTCACATCGCGCGTTCGATCGATCGGGTTACGCTCCACAAGGATCGTTGCTCCGAGGTGCCGTCTTCCTCGATCGGTTCCTCAAGCGATTTTTGGGAAGGTGGGTGGTTCGATTACCCGGATAAAACGCGAGCGCTAGCGGCGATGGAGCAAGCCGGGACGACTGAGCAACGCCGCTGTCCGCTGTGCAAGGCATAAAGACGAAGTTTTGAGTTCTGGGTTCTGAGTGCTGAGTCGAAGACAGCTCGGTTGCTTCGATTTCGCCCGAACACTCAGAACTCGTAACTCAAAACTCAACCCTGCTTCCATCCCATGCAACGACTTGCACTCCTACTGACAACGTTCATCTGGGGCGCGACGTTCCCCGCCACCAAAGCGGTGTTGGAGCAAACTCCGCCGTTCACGTTTCTGTTTCTCCGATTTCTCTTGGGCGCAATGCTGGTCGGGGGCGGGTATCTGCTCTGGAGATTTCGCTTACACCGCGAGCCGGCGGTTTTGCGGGCGAGTGCGATCGCAACCTGCTGGCTCTTTCTCGGCTATGTTCTCCAAACGGTCGGGCTCCACTATACCACTGCATCGAACTCCGCCTTCATTACGGCGCTGTATGTCGTTGTCGTGCCATTGATCCTGCGCCGATTCGGCAGGCGTGTGTGGTTGGCCATCGGAATCGCCATGGTGGGACTCTGGCTACTGGTGAAGCCCAGCGCATCAGGAAATCTCGGCGATCTCTTGACGTTCGCCTGTGCGATTGCATTTGCTGCGCATATTGCCTGCCTGGAACGGTTTACGCGCGAGGTCGATGCGCCGTCCTTGTTTGCCTGGCAAATGATGGCGATGGTCGTTCTGTTATTTCCCACCCTTCTGGTTGAACAGGCCCCGGCTCAGGCCTTTGCGCCGACGATGCTGTTGCTTGTCGGGCTTGGGGTGACCGGAGGGCTTGCGACCGGGGCCTTTGCCGTTCAAATGTGGGTGCAGCGCATTGTGCCCGCGCAACAGGTGGCATTGATCTTTGCGTCAGAACCGGTCTACGCGGCCGGGCTCTCCTGGTACTTTCTCGGTGAAATATTGGATCTTCAGGGCTGGATTGGAAGTGGTCTCATTTTGTTGGCGGTGTTAGTGGGCGCTTTTGGGGGCGGCCCTCGGTCGTCATCTCCCGTAGTCAGCAGGATCCAGCCGGCTTAGGAACCTGTCCGACATTGACATTTGTATGGCAGCAATCGCCGATACCGATTCAAGCGAGAGGAACGAAACAGGCGAGAAAAGTGCGAGAGTAGGGACAAAGTTCACACGTCACGCGAGTCCCGCTCTTCACGCTTGGGCAGGCCACTTGATCACTACGCGACGAACCATCATGAACAATGTGGGCTAACTCATTAATGGGAGTCAGATGTCACAAAAATTTGGTAATGGACGCTGGGTGCAGGAAGGGTTTCTGGATAATCGCGTTGATGGAACAATCGTGGGCCGGATCGTGTTCGCGGTGATTGGTCCTGTCGATGTGTATTTACGAGGAAACTTCAAGGCCGATATCGTTGGGCAGGTTATTCAATTTCGGAATTCCCGGTTTGAGGACGAAGATTTCGCCGGGCAGGTGCTTGGTGAAATGGAAAACCCACAGATCGGGGAAGTGAATTTGATCTCGTTCGACCCCCATCCGAATCTCGCTCCTCATCCGTATATCGAATGGTTCTCGGCGAGGAAGAATCACTATCGCATCGAACTGGAACCGGCAGATGCCTGGATCGTTCCCGCATCGGAGTTGGGGGAGATCGATCGGGTAAGTCGAACGATTCGTGAGGCGCTCGCTGGGCGGGCGACTGAACGGCCTGCTCGGGAGTCCTCTGATTGGGTATAGCAGGATTCTGAACGCGTCCGCCAGTCTGAGAAGGCCGTTGTTTGGTTTGTTTGGTCTTTCTGGTTTTTTGGTTGAGCGAAACTAACCAGATAAACAAAACAAACCAGATGAACCAGATCAACCCGTTCCGGGGGCTTATACACTGCGGGCTAGGCGATAAAGACGGTCGCGATTTCTGTACGGTCGGTATGATCTGCCGCCTGCATCCCCGTCAAACGTCGCGGGCGTTGCTGAATCCAGATATCGCCAGGGGGGAATCGAAGGGGATGGATCAGCAGCGGATCTAACTTATCCCAAGCGGGGAACCACGGTTGAGTGGTTCCTGAGGGAGCTTGCTCTGGGCCAAGAATGAGAGCGACCGATACTGTCTTCATGGTCTCAGAAGAGAAAAGAGCTTCGGGCCTACGTTCCCCAACCAACTGAATCCGTACATGGGATAGGCCCCCTTCCACCATCCCTAACTGAGCCGCCGCGCCATGGGAAAGATCCAAGATCCGGTTGTTGACATAGGGGCCCCGGTCGGTGACCCGTACATGGAGATATTTCCCGTTCGATAGATTTACAACCCTGATCACGCTGCCGAGTGGGAGGGTTCGGTGGGCCGCGGTCAATGCCTCCATGTCGAACAGCTCGCCGTTGGCCGCCTGCTTGCCATGAAACGACCCGCCGTACCAGGAGGCCACCCCACGATCCTCAATCCCCACGTCCAATTGAGGCGCCCCCTTGGGAACCCACGAACAAGCACTCAGGAGCATTCCCAGACTGAGACCTATGGCCCATACCAGTTGCCGACTGCTTCTCTGAGTTCGACTGACCATTAATATCACCTCTTGAGCCTGGTTGAACCGACTGTCACACAGGGTCCTGGCCTGTGTGCCCTCACAGTACGGTCCGACCGATAGTCCTGCAATACCGAAAGGGTAGTCTGGACCCCTACTTTAGGGTGAAGTGCAAGGAGAGACCGATCACGAACCGTACGACAATGAACCGACAATCTCGGCCAGGCAACCTAGCAGGGTCATATATATATAGAAGAAAGTACGTGTGCCAGTCAACCTAGGACCTACCCTAGCGTGGACGGCGTGGTGGGAAGCGGTATAAAGCTGCCATATTGTCTCCTCCTTCGAAGATCATCCAAGGACGTTGTAGCCTCCCAGCTATTTATGGTCGTAACAGTTTGAATCAGAAGCGCTATTGAACCTGAATGACTCGAGCAAATAATCCATCTCGCTGTTTGACATAGGTCAGCCACACCACCGCACCCACACTGACGTGCTGAAGCGAGATTCGCTTCCCCTTACGCATGATTTTGGTTTGGGCTGTTACCTGGGCCCCCACGGTCATGTCGTTATGCTTGGACAACGGTGTCTTGACGACAATCGTATGGGGAGGCTGGGAAACATTCACCGCCATGACCTGGCCATGAACCCGATAAGTCCGTCCGTCGGCTGCGTCACTATCAGGCGGAATACAGAGCAGCATCATCAACGCAACGATTGCACATAATGCTTCGTTCGCTTGACGCACCCTGGTCATCGATCGATTCATTCAGGCAGGTCTCTCTACGCGCGAGCGGACTCTAGCAGGATGGAGAAAACGTGTAAAGTTGCATGCGTAGCGGAACACGATATTGACTGCCCCAATCCGACTGAGTAAGATGCCAACCAGTTGCCTGTGAGGGTGCAACGACCAACCCGCCGGCAGTACTCTCCAACTCAATCGACCCCATCACCGCATATGATTGAAGTTCAACAGATCACGAAGCGGTATGGACAACGTACCGCCCTCGATCGCGTCAGTTTCTCTGTCGCCAAGGGCGAGGTGTTGGCATTCCTGGGCCCGAATGGGGCGGGGAAAACCACCACCATGCGGATTCTAACCTGCTTCATGCCGGCCACCGAGGGCACTGCACGGGTGGCGGGATTCGATTGTGCGGATCAGCCGATGGATGTGAAACGCCGAATCGGCTACTTGCCAGAGACCCCCCCGGTCTACCAGGAATTGACGGTCACAGAGTATCTTCAGTTCGTGGGCCGGCTCCGGGGTCTGAGCGGAAAAATCCTCACCTCGTCTATGCAGCGTGAAATCGAACGGCTCGGACTTGGTACCGTGCAACACCGGCTCATCGGGAATCTGTCGCGCGGATATCGCCAACGTGTCGGGCTGGCCCAAGCGTTGTTGCACGACCCTCAGGTATTAATCCTGGACGAACCGACCGTCGGGCTCGATCCGAAACAGATTATCGAGATCCGAGAATTGATCAAGAACCTGGCTGGCTCCCATTCCGTCATTCTGAGCACCCACATCCTTCCCGAAGCGACCGCTGTGTGCCAGCGGGTGGTCATCATCAGCGGCGGACGTATTGTGGCCGAAGACACACCCGCGCAACTCTCCGCACGTCTGCGCCAGTCCGAAAAAATCTCGCTGACCCTCAAAGCCCCTACCGCAGACACCGAGAGCCGCTTGAAGGCGGTACAGGGGGTCCAGAACGTCTTTACGAGCGGCACCTCCGGCACCTTTCTCCTAGAATACGAACTTGGGCGAGACGTGCGGGATGAGGTGGCCCGCTTGGTGGTCACGAGTGGATGGGGGCTGCTCGAACTGAAAGCCATGTCCATGACGTTGGAAGACGTATTCCTCCAACTGACCAGGCACGAGGAAGGCCTCGCGTCGGACACAGCGGTCGCCTCAACAGACCCGGCAGGCCAGCTCGCATGACACCGGTCCACGCTATCATCGCAAAAGAGTTGCGGTCCTATTTTGTCTCGCCCGTGGTGTATGCGGTGGGGTCTGTGTTTCTTCTGATCGTGGGACTGCTCGCCTATCTCTACATTGTCTTTGCCGGAGCCCAGGCGATTCAGCTGATGCAGGTGCAGGGAAGCGCCCAGCTCAATCTGAACGATCTGGTCTTCCGCAATCTGTTTGCCAGCACACGATTCATCCTTCTGATTGTCCTGCCGCTTCTGACAATGCGGCTCTTTGCCGAAGAACGCAAACTCCGCACCTTTGAATTTTTGCTGACCTCTCCGGTGGGCATCAACGAAATCGTAATCGGGAAGTTCATGAGCGTATTTCTTGTCTTTCTGGGCTTG
>Ga0187893_10002032_pt1 | contig 45861 bp, 41 predicted proteins | sample MA1701074metaG_FD_139574 | JGI IMG/M metagenome (GOLD analysis project Ga0187893, IMG submission 139574) | White microbial mat communities from a basaltic lava cave in the Kipuka Kanohina Cave System on the Island of Hawaii, USA - MA170107-4 metaG ... | reverse complement strand
GCGCGGAGCGGCATTTCCGCCGGACCCGGCGTGATCGCCATCGATCCATTCCGATGGGCTGCCGATGTCATCTTTCTGCTGGCCGCCGCGATCGCGATCGCGACGTCGCTCGATTACAACGCACGTGAAGGGATTTGGGCCGGCGAGAGTCACGTGCTCGTGCTCTTCGCGACGGGCGGCATGATGCTGATGGCCGCGGCGCGCGATCTCATGATCGTCTTCCTGGGCATCGAGCTGATGTCGATTGCAGTGTATGTGCTCGCTGGGTTGAATAGGCGCAGCGCAAAGTCCGCCGAGGGCGCAATCAAGTATTTCTTGTTAGGCGCGTTTTCCACGGCGTTTCTGCTCTATGGCATCGCGCTCGTGTATGGCGCCACGGGGACGACGAACCTCGTCACAATCGGCGAGCGGGTCGTTACGTCGCGGCTGGACAATGACACGCTGTTCCTCGCCGGCATCGCGCTGATGCTGGTTGGCTTCGGCTTCAAGGTCGCGGCAGCGCCGTTCCATATGTGGACACCTGACGTCTACGAGGGCGCACCGATGCCGATCACTGGCTACATGGCGGCCGGAGTCAAGGCAGCCGCGTTTGCTGTGTTGCTGCGCGTTTGGCTGGAGGCGTTTCCGCTCGCCTACGCCAAGTGGCACGCGGCAGTGTGGTGGCTCGCGGCTATAACGATGGTGATCGGCAACGTCGTCGCGCTGCAGCAAAAGAACCTCAAACGCATGCTCGCCTATTCGAGCATCGCGCACACTGGATTCCTGCTCGTCGCGCTCGCGACGGGCACAGCGCAGGCGTCTACCGCGTTCCTGTTTTATCTGCTCGCCTATACGCTGGCGACGATGGGCGCCTTCACAGTGTTGATCGTGCTGGCTGATCGTGGCGACACCAAGATCACGCTCAACGACATCAACGGATTGTGGTACGCGCGGCCGGGCCTCGCTGTCGCACTCACGATATTCATGCTCGCCTTGTTAGGCTTCCCAGTGTTCGGTGGGCTGGGGTTCCTCGGGAAGTGGTACGTGCTTCAGGCGGCGCTGCAGGCTCCGGCACCTCAGACGCGACTTGCCGTGCTGCTGGTCGTTATGACGGCGGTGTCCGCGGGCTACTATCTCGAGGTCGTGCGAGTCATGTTCATGCGGCAGCGGCCTGAAGGAGCCGCGACGCCACCGAATCCCCGTGGTGCCACGCGCGTCGTGATCTACGCAACGGCGATCCTGCTCATCATCTTTGGCATCTATCCTGATCCTATCGCTCGACTCGCCACGGCCGGAACGCACAGGGCTCCTCCGCCGCCACCGGCTGCGACACGCCCAGCCGAGAACACTGTCGCTCGTTAGGATACGGTAAGAGCTTGATTCTTGAGGGACAAAGGCTCGAATGACAATTGCTCCAGGGATTTTCCGTCAGTACGACATCCGCGGCGTAACAAGCAAGGATCTAACGCAGGAAGCCGCGTACGAAATAGGACGTGCATTTGCTGCTTATCTCGATGAACACGGAGTTCGCGGAGCGATCTCTGTAGGTCGTGATAACCGCCCGAGCGGACCCGCGCTGCGTGACGCGCTAGTCCGCGGCCTCACGGAGTGCGGCGTGAATGTTGTAGACGTCGGTGTCGTGCCAACACCGATCGTGTATTGGACGCTACATCGGCTCGACGTCGCCGGCGGCATTCAGATCACCGGCTCGCACAACCCACCCGAATACAACGGCTTCAAGCTTTGCGTCGGGCACGAATCGCTGCACGGCGCCGAGATTCAGCGTCTTTACGAGTATATCAAAGCCGGAAAGTTTCCAGCCGGTAAGGGCAGTGTTAGGCAGGAAGCAATCATCGATCGGTACGTCGACGATATCGTCGCGCGCGTCGCCAAGCTCTCGCGACGGCTCAAGGTCGTGATCGATTCGGGCAACGGCGCGGGATCGCTCGTCGCTGAAGGGCTGTTCAGTCGCTTGGGCGTCGACGCGACGTATCTGTTCTGCGAGTCGGACGGCACGTTCCCGAACCATCATCCGGATCCAACGGTCCCCGAGAATTTGCACGACCTGATCGAGACCGTGCGCAAGCAAAAGGCCGACGTGGGCGTCGCGTTCGACGGTGACGCCGACCGCCTTGGCATCATCGCCGAAAACGGCGACATCATCTGGGGCGATCACATTCTCATCGTGTACGCCCGCGATGTGCTGCTACGGTTAGGCAAAGGGCTGCCGATCATCTTCGACGTGAAGTGCTCGCAGGCGCTGCCACATGCGATTTCAGCGGCCGGCGGCGTACCGGTCATGTGGAAGACCGGCCATTCGCTCATCAAGGACAAGATGCGCGAAATGAAAGCGCCGGTCGCCGGTGAAATGTCCGGCCATATGTTCTTCGCCGAAGGCTTCTACGGTCACGACGACGCCATGTACGGCGCCGCGCGCTTCCTGCGCATCATCGCAGACAGTGGCAAGAGCGTGACCGGGCTGCTGGCCGACGTGCCGAAGTTTGTCGTCACGCCTGAAATCCGCCTCGATTGTCCCGACGAGCTCAAATTCAGCCTCGTCGAGAAAGCCGTTAGGCACTTCAAGGCAAAATACGACGTCGTGGACGTGGACGGCGTGCGCGTCCTCTTCGGGGACGGCTGGGGGCTGATTCGCGCGTCGAACACGCAGCCTGTCATCGTCTGCCGCTACGAGGCTCGCACACCGGAGCGCCTGGCGGCCATCCGCGGGGAGATGGAAGCGTGGCTGCGCGAGCAAGGGGTGCGCACCTAACGTGACGCGCCGACGCTGGATCGTCGTCGGCGTAGTCAGTACAGCGCTCCTGCTGCTGGTCGGGCGCGAAGTCGCCGGCTGGTACGTCGAGTATCGCTGGTTCGACGCCCTCGGCGCGGCCGGTGTGTGGAAGGCGCGCGCCATGAATCTCACGCTGCTGCGCGGCACGACGTTCGCGATCGGCTTTCTCTTCGTCTTTGCGAACCTCTTCGCCGTCCGCAGCTCGATCAAAGCGCTCGTGCTGCCGCAGCGCGTCGCCAATCTCGAGATCGGAGAGGCCGTCCCGAGCCGGCGCCTGACGTGGACCGCCGTGATCATCGCGGCCCTTGTCGCGGCGCTAATGGCGGTGATGCAAGACGACTGGGTCGCGCTCGAGCTCGTGCGCCACGGCGAGCCGTTCCGCGAGAGCGATCCATACTTCCAGTACGACCTCGCCTTTTTCGTCTACTGGCTCCCGCTGGAATTGTCATTGCACGTCGGAGCGCTGAGCACTCTCGTGGTCGTGTCGCTCCTCGTGCTCGTGCTCTACGCGCTTACGCCGAGTCTGCGCTGGGAGCACGGGCGCATCGCCGTCACGGGACACGTGCGGCGCCACCTCTTTGCGTTAGGTGCCGTGCTGCTCGTGTTGCTCGGCTGGAGCTATCGCCTGGACGCCTACACGCTGTTGATCGACGGCCACGGCGAGCTGGGAGCGTTCACAGCGCTGGATAAAGAGTTTCGCCAGCCGTCAAACCTGCTGCTAGCGTTGATCACTATTGCAGCGGCGGCGCTCGTGCTGTGGTCAGGCTGGATGGGGCAGGCGCGAATAGCGTTTGCGGCCGTGACGCTCGTGTTGTTAGGCGCGTTCATTGTTCGCCAGATCGTCCCGCCGATCCTGCAGCGCACCAGTCTCAGCTCCGACGCCAGCGAGCGCGAGCGACCCTACCTGGATACTCGCGCTGCGTACACGCGACGCGGGTTCGACACCGAGCGCATCTCGCAGGATTCGGTCTTCACTGCCTTCGCGCCGCTCGAAGGAACCGTACACGGGGTCTCGTCGTTCGATGAAGCGCCGATAGCTCGTGACGCGGAGCGCCTACGGCGACGCGGGCGTGTGAGCGGCAACGTGGGTTGGGACTTCATTGACGGACATGTCACGGCGCTCGTCGCTGAGCAACCTGCAGGGGCTGATGCCATCGACAATCTCGCGCCGTGGTCTCTGGCGCGTGCAGACGCCACAATCGTAGACGATCGCGGCCTCCCGATCTTCTCCGATGTCGTTGCGCTGGACGGCGCCACCACGACAGCTCCCGCTCTCGTGCACGATTCGATCGGCGGATACCTAACGCTTGCTGATAGCCTTGGTACCATCGCCGCGCCGGAGCTCACCAGCTTCGGGACACGACTCGCGCACGCATGGCATCTGCAGAATCCTCGCCTGCTCGTTGGCGATCTTCCAGAGCCGCGGCCGCGCATCGTTCTGCGACGCGACGTTCGCGCGCGCGTTCACGCGCTTTACACGGCGTTCCTCGCGGGGAATTCGATCCGACCGATCGTGCATAACGACACACTGTATTGGTCCGTGCAGCTGTACTCGGCCTCGGATTACTACCCGCTGAGCGAACCCGTCGCCGTGAACGGGGGGGGCGCCGAAGTTCATTACTTGCGCCCGGCAGCCGTCGCGATCGTGAACGCGACGACTGGTCGCGTGTGGGCAATTCGCGACGACATCGGAGATCCGATCGCGAATTCGTGGGCGCGCCGGTTTCCGCAGCTCTTCGTCAGTCGCAGCTCGATTGCGCCAGAGTTCCTGCGCAAGATCGGCCCCGCGATCGAAGGAAGCTTCGTGCAGGCGCGCGCGTTCGCGCGCTTTGGGCGACGTGGCGACTTCGCTCCGCCGTCTCGCCTTCCGCCGGTGACAGGCGGCGAGGACTCGTACGGCGATTATGCCGTGACGCTTGGCTACGACGTTCACCGTGGTGCGCTGTACTGGAGCACGCCGATACTCGACGCGGCCAACTTCGTGCGCGGGATCTACATCGCGACGGGCGGCGGATTGCACGATCCTGTTTTCATCTCAACGCCGACGATGTCCACGCGCTGGCCCGTGCTCCTCGAGCGCATGCAGCGCAGCAGCGACGTTGGCGCGGCAGGCGCTCTCGCCAATCGCGACTCGCGAGCCATTCGCGGTCCCGTCAGAACGATTCCGCACTCGCGAGGCGTCTCGTTCGCTCAGACGACGTACACCGCGCGCGGCGACGGAACGCTGGCGATCGCTCGAGTTGTTGTGGCAGACGAGGACTCTGTGCGCGCGGGGCAGAGTGTGATGTCCGCGATTGGAATCGAGCGTGCGAGCACCACGCTGCCGCCCGCAACACCTGAGGAGTTCCGCGCACGCGTCGAGTCGGAATACCGTCGTATGCGTGATGCGCTCGCTCGTGGCGACTGGCGCGCATTCGGAGAAGCGTATGAAGCACTCGGCCAGCTGCTGCGCACTCCGCAACGATAGCGCTTGCTGATGGCGGCGCGGTTCCGATAGCTTGCCGCCGCCCCGCCTATGCCCCGCTCACATGCCAGGCCAGTCGCCGTCATTGCACTCGGCGGACACGCGCTCGCGCCAGCGGGTGAAAAGGCCACGATCTACGATCAGTTTCGCCATACGCGTGAGAGTCTCGGTCCGATCGTCGACCTCGCGCTCGACGGATGGAATGTGTGCGTGGTTCACGGCAATGGGCCGCAGGTCGGCGACGAGCTATTGCGAAACGAGCTGGCGAGGGAGGAGGCGGCTCCGCTCCCGCTCGGAGTGTTGGTCGCCGCGACGGCGGGATGGATCGGCTACATGATTCAGCAGTCGCTGGAGAATGCCTTACGACGCCAAGGAAGCTCGCGCGAAGTAGCCACGGTCATCACGCAGGCGCATGTTGCGCCTGACGATGACGCACTACAACAGCCGACCAAGTTCATCGGTCACGCGATCCCGCCCGAGCGCGCGAAGGCGTTGATCGCCGAAGGGTATGCGATCAAACAGAACGGACACGGGCACTGGCGTCGCGTCGTGGCGAGCCCGCGACCGCTGGCGATTCACGAGCTCTCGACAATCAGGCGGCTCGTTAGGGCGGGCACGCTTGTCGTCGCATGCGGTGGCGGCGGCGCGCCGGTCTACTACGACAACGACCTGCAGGGATGGGAAGGTGTGGATGCCGTGGTCGACAAGGACCTCGCGAGCGCTGTGCTGGCGCGCGACCTTGGCGCCGAGCTGCTTCTCATCCTTACGGACGTCGACGGGATTTATCTCGATTGGGGCAAGAAATCGCAGCGATTGATCCGACGCATGACGCCTGATCAGGCAGAGCAGTACGACCACGCTGGACAGTTCGGCGAAGGGAGCATGGCACCCAAGGTACGTGCCGCGATCGATTTCGTTAGGCGGACTGGCGGGCGCGCGGTGATCACGGAACTGAGCCGCGGCCGAGATGCTGTAAAGGGCGAGGCAGGTACGACAATCACATCGGAGACTGAGTGAACATTCACGAATATCAGGCAAAGGAGATCTTGCGCGGACTCGGTGTGCCGATTCCGCCCGGACTCGTGGCAGAAACGCGTGAAGAAGCTGAACAGATTGCGAAGAAGATCGGCAAGCCGGTGGTGGTCAAGGCGCAGGTGCATGCCGGCGGCCGCGGTAAGGCGGGTGGCGTCAAGCTGGCCAAGACTCCGGCCGAAGCCAAGGAAAAGGCTAGCGCGATTCTCGGGATGCAGATCAAAGGCCTAACGGTGACGAAGGTGCTCGTCACAGAAGCGGCGGATATCGCGAGCGAGGCGTATATCGGCGTCATTCTGGATCGCGCGAGCAAGAAGCCGGTGTTCATGGTCAGCCCCGCGGGAGGCATCGACATCGAGGAAGTCGCCGCCAGTACGCCCGAGAAGATCCTGAAGATGCCGGTCGACACGCGCTTTGGGCTCATGCCGTTCCAGGCGATGCAGCTGGGATTCTTTCTGTACGACGAGCTCACGAAAGCGCGCGCCGCCGGCCGCATCATGCAGCAGCTGTACATCGCTTTCATTCAAAGCGGATGCTCGCTCGCCGAGATCAATCCGCTTGTCGTCACACCTAACGGCGACGTCATCGCGCTCGACGCGAAGATGGTGATCGACGACAACGAGCTGGATCGGCGTCCGGCCCTCGCGGCGCTGCGTGACGAGAGCGCCGAGGCGCCGAGTGAGGTGGAGGCGCGCCGGGCGAACCTCACGTTCATCAAGCTGGAAGGGAATGTCGGCTGCTGCGTGAATGGCGCGGGCTTGGCGATGGCCACGATGGATCTCGTGAAATTCTACGGCGGCGAGCCGGCCAACTTCCTGGACATCGGCGGATCTTCCAATCCGGAAAAGGTCGTTGCCGCACTGCGTATAATCACGGAAGATCCTAACGTGAAGGCGATTCTGTTCAACATCTTTGGCGGCATCACGCGGACGGACGACGTCGCCAACGGTATCGTGAGCGCAACCAAGGCGAATCCGCTCAAGGTACCCATTGTCCTCCGCCTAACGGGAACGAACGAAGAGATCGCCGTCAAGATCCTCAAGGACAACGGCTACTCCGCCTCGAGCGACATGGACGAAGCCGTGCAGCAGGCCGTGGCGCTCGCGACCGGCAAGACCGGAAAGGGCGGGAGGGCCGCGTGAGCATCTTCGCCGATAAGCACACCTCGCTTCTGGTGCAGGGGATAACTGGTCGAGACGGATCCTTTCACGCCAAGCAGATGATCGAGTACGGGACGAAGGTCGTCGCCGGTGTGACACCAGGGAAAGGCGGACAGAAAGTCGAGGGGACGGTGCCGGTCTTCAACACCGTTGCTGACGCCGTGAAGGCGACAGGTGCGACGGCGTCCGTGATTTATGTGCCGCCGATGTTTGCCGCCGACGCAATCATGGAAGCGGCGGACGCCGGCGTTAGGCTCATCGTGGCGATCACGGAAGGCGTGGCCGTGCTCGACATGACGAAGGTGTACCCGTTCGTGATGGAGCGCGGCGCGCGGCTTATTGGCCCGAACTGTCCCGGCCTCATAACGCCAGGTGAGACCAAGATTGGCATCATCCCTGGCCGCATCTGCACGCCCGGACCGGTCGGGGTCGTGAGCCGATCGGGGACGCTCACGTATGAGATCGTGTATCAGCTCACGCGCGCAGGAATCGGACAGTCGACGTGCGTCGGAATCGGCGGCGATCCGATCAACGGTACAAATTTCATCGACTGTTTGGCGGCGTTCGAAGCGGATCCCCACACGAAGGCCGTCTGTATGATGGGTGAGATCGGCGGAACCGATGAACAGGACGCTGCGGCGTTTGTCAAAGCGAATATGAAGAAGCCGGTGGTGGGATTCATCGCCGGGCAGACGGCGCCACCCGGACGGCGCATGGGTCATGCTGGCGCGATCATCGCGGGCTCGTCAGGCACCGCAGCGGAGAAGATCGAGGCGTTCAAGCAGGCGGGGATCGCGGTGGCGAAGCGACCGGTGGATTGTGTTGGATTGATCAAGGAAAGACTGGCGCGCTGAGATCAACATCAAGGTCAAGATCAAGATCAAAAGCGATGTCCGCCTTACGTCTACAGCTCGATTCTCGAAGCAGGCTTTATGACCACTCGACGTGATTTCGTAAAGCAGAGCGCTGCACTCGGAGCGGTAACTCTGTTAGGCGACCGCCCGCTGCGGTTCAGATACATGGGCGCCGCGCCAATGCGCATCCTCATCCTCGGCGGCACCGGCTTCATCGGCCCGCACCTCGTGCGCCACGCGGTCTCGCGCGGTCACAAGGTCACGATCTTCACACGTGGCCGGCGTCAGGCAGACCTGCCTAACGAAGTCGAGCGACTGGTCGGAGACCGCAATGGCCAGCTCGACGCACTCGTCGGCAAGAAGTGGGACGCGGTGATCGATGACTCGGCGACGAATCCCGATTGGGTTCGACAGTCTGTCACGCTGCTCAAGGATAACGTTAGCCAATATCTCTTCACGTCATCGACAGGCGTCTATTACCCGTACCTCAAGCGCGGCCGCGATGAAAACGATCCCGTGCGACTCGAGATCAGCGACGAGAAGGACGGATCCGAAACCTACGGCGTGCGCAAATCACAGTGCGAGCGCCTAACGCTCGAGGCATTCGGCACCGGCGGTATCGCGGTGCGGCCGACGTACATCGTCGGCCCAGGCGATACGACTGATCGCTTTCCATATTGGCCTGTTCGACTTGCGCGTGGCGGGGAGACGCTCGCTCCAGGTAAAAAGGACGATCCGGTTCAGATCATCGACGTGCGCGATCTCGTAGAGTTCATGATCAAACTCATCGAGGAAAAGCGCTCGGGAACGTATAACGCGTCCGGCCCGCGCGGGACGCTCACGATCTCGCAGTTCCTGGATCAAGCAGTGGCAGCGCTCAACTCCCGCGCGCAGCTTACCTGGATCGAGGACTACGATTTCCTCGAAGCGCACAAGGTCACGTACGCGGTCCCCTGGGTCATGCTCAAAGGCAATAACCTCGGGCACACGTCAATCAAGAACGACCGCGCCATAGGCGCCGGCCTAACGTTTCGTCCCCTCGCGACCACGGTGCGCGACACCCTCGCTTGGTGGAACGCCGCGCCTGCAGCGCGCACCGCTACCCCTCGCTTCGCTATCACGCCTGAGATCGAAGCGAAGGCTCTGAGTGACTGGCACGCCTTGCGCGGCTAGGCAGCACCGTTAGGCACTTCCGAATCCCGAATCCCGAATCCCGAATCCCGAATCCCGAATCCCGAATCCCGAATCCCGAATCCCCGATTAATGGCCACGAACTACACGCTCACAATCATCAAACCCGACGCCTTCGGCAGCGGCAAAGCTGGAAAGGTCATCGCTCATCTCGAGACGGCCGGTTTCCGAATCCGCGCGGCGCGCGTGCTGCGCCTGGACACTGCACAAGCGGAGGAGTTCTACGCTGTCCACCGGGAGCGCCCGTTCTATCGCCCACTCGTCGCCTTCATGACGTCCGGGACCTGCATGCCGATGATCCTCGAGCGTGCGGACGCCGTCGCGGAGCTGCGAAGAGTGATTGGAGCGACCGATCCAGCCGAGGCGGCCGCGGGGACGGTTCGCAAGCTGTATGCAGAGTCAAAAGAGCGAAACGCGATCCATGCGTCGGACTCCGATGAGAACGCAGCGCGCGAGGTGCGCTTCTTTTTCGCTGAAGCCGACGTGATCGGAGCCTGACGACTTCCCACGGCGCCAGATGGACACGGCGTAACTGCGCTTCCCATTATGAGTTGACCCCCGCCCTGGGGGGCTCTAGATTCGGGCGCCATGCTGTCCTTCGACCTCCGCGCTCTTGAGGCGAAGGCGGTACAGGTGGCGGGCCGCTTGTCGGCTCGCGACCCCGTCTGGGACGAGCACGATGTGCGTCCCGCCGACGCGGTCCACGTCACCGGTCGCCTCTCGACCGCCGGCTCTGGCCGCTTCTATTTCAGTGGTCACATGTCGGGACACGTCGATACGCAGTGCCGCCGCTGTTTGGCACCTGCGTCCCTCGACGTGAAGGAGGAGCTGCACCTCCTCTTTGCGGAGGAGGGGACGCCGGAAGCGGATGAACCGGATGTGTACGCCATTCCGTCGCGGGTCAATTCACTCGACCTGCGGCCGGCGATCCGCGAGCAATGGGTGCTCGCAGCGCCGGCGTTCGCGCTGTGCCGGGAGGATTGCAAGGGGTTGTGCCCGCGTTGCGGCGCCGACCTGAACGTGGGCGATTGCTCGTGCGACGCGACGATCGATCCACGCTGGAGTGCCCTGCGTTCAATGCGCGGCGACGCCTAACGCCGATCGATCTAACCTAACGACTCAGATGGCCGTACCGAAACGACGAACCTCCAAGCGCAAGAAGCGCGCTCGCAACACGCACAAGGCGGCGCCGATCATGGCGCTGCAGAAGTGCCCGCGCTGCGGGTCCATGAAGCGGCCGCATCGCGTCTGCCTTGAGTGCGGCTACTACGCCGGCAAGTCTCGAGTCGAAGCCAGGGAAGCCTGAGTTGGCCCGCGTCGCGTTGGACGTCATGGGTGGTGACTTCGCCCCCGATGCTCCAATAGGGGGTGCGCTCCTCGCCGCTCTCGAAAACGACGGTTCCAGCGCGCACACGATCCAATTCGTCGGACGCCCCGACGTAATCCGCGAGCGCTTGGACGCGCTGTTGGCGGGCGAGTTCGCGCACGCGCGCACGCACGCAGAGCGGTTGATCGTCATCCCGGCCTCCGATGTCATCGAAATGTCGGAGAAGCCGACGGCGGCCCTGCGCGGAAAGCCAAACAGCTCGATGGCGGTCGGTCTCAAGCTGCAGGCCGAAGGGAAGTCGGACGCTTTCGTCTCCGCCGGCAACACCGGCGCGCAAATGGCATTGTCGTCGATCATCCTGCGACTGCATCCCGGCCTCAAGCGACCCGCGATCAGCACGTTTTTCCCGACGGCGCGCGAACCCGTTGTGGTGCTCGATTCCGGCGCGAACGTCGACTGCTCCGCCGAGGAGCTCGTCCAGTTCGCGCGACTCGGCGCTGTCTACGCCGAAGATCTGTTAGGCAGACACAATCCCGTGATCGGTCTCTTGTCGATTGGCGAAGAGCCGGAGAAGGGAAATGCGGTCGTTAAGGAAGCGCACCAGCGGCTGCGCGAGTCCGGCCTCAACTTCCAGGGCAACATCGAGGGACGCGATCTTCCAGCCGGGGCGTCCGACCGCGGCCCCTTCGATGTCGTCGTCTGCGATGGGTTCGTGGGCAACGTCGTGCTCAAGTTCTATGAGGCAGTCGCCCCGATGATACTCGGAGCCGTTAGGCAGCGGTTAGGCGTTGACAAAGACGCGCTCAGCGCCGCCTTCAAACAGCTCGACTACTCCGAACACGGCGGCGCGCCGCTGCTCGGCGTCAAAGGCGTGAGCATCATCTCGCACGGCAAGTCGTCGCCGCGCGCGATCAAAAATGCCATCGGCGTTGCGATCCGCGCCGTCGAGTCGCGCATGAATGAGCACATCGAGCGGCGTCTTACCGCCGCCGGGTCCGCCGCGGAACGCCAAGAGTCGAGCGCATGAAGCGACCGGTCGCCTACCTGGCCGGCATCGGGAAATACGCCCCACGTCGAGTCATCCGAAACAACGAGTTTGCCAAGCTCGGCCTCGATACGAGCGACGAGTGGATCGTTCAGCGCACCGGCATCAAGGAACGCCACATCGCCGGGCCTAACGAGACAAACTGCTCCATGTCCGCCGCGGCTGCGCGCACCGCCATGGATCGCGCCGGCGTTCATGCGGGCGAGCTTGATGTGATCATCGTCGGCACGGCGTCGCCGGATCGGCTGTTGCCTGCAACGGCCGTGGACCTGCAAGCCGAGTTAGGCGCCACGCGCGCCGCTGCGTTTGACGTGGCGGCTGCGTGTTCCAGCTGGCTCTACGGGCTCATCGTCGCCGAAAGCCTCATGATGAGCGGTGGGGCAGAGACGATCCTCGTCGTCGGCACCGAGAAACTCTCGGCGATTACCGATTGGAGCGATCGTTCAACGGCCGTGCTCTTTGGCGACGGAGCAGGCGCCACGATTCTCAAGCGGTCCAAGCAGCACAAGGGAATACTCTCGACATACTTCCGCAGCGACGGCACGCTCGCTGAGTTGCTGTATCGTCCGTCCGGTGGTGCCACGCGGCCGTTCGACGAGAAGGTCCTGACCGACAAGTCGCAGTTCATCCAGATGGAAGGTCGCGAGGTCTTCAAGCACGCCGTTAGGTCCATGTCCGACGCGACCGATCGCGCGCTGGACGGCGCGAAGCTGACCGGCGCCGAAATCGACCTCCTCATCCCGCACCAGGCGAACGTCCGGATCATCGAAGCAACGGCGAAGCACGCCGGCGTCCCGATGGAAAAGGTCTTCGTGAACGTCGATCGCTACGGCAATACATCGTCGGCGTCGATTCCAATCGCGTTGGATGAGGCACTGGCCGCCGGCCGAATCGGCGACGGCGCGACAGTGCTACTCGTCGCCTTCGGCGCGGGCTTCACGTGGGCGTCCATGGTCGTGCGGTTTTGATCCCGTTCCAGCATGGCAAGGTGAATCACGTGGACTTCAATCGCAGGTTGGAACGGGACTAGTGGACGTCGTCCTGCTGTTCCCTGGACAGGGATCGCAGAAGCCGGGCATGGGCAAGGACCTGAACGACGCGTTCGGCGCCGCGCGTGAGGTGTTCGCCGCCGTCGATGCAGCGTTAGGTGAGTCGCTGTCGGAAGTTTGCTTCAATGGACCCACCGAGACGCTCACTCAGACGCACTACGCGCAGCCGGCGCTGCTGGCACATGGCGCGGTGGTCTGGGCGCTCACGCGCGAGAAACTGCGTCCTCATGTGCGTGCGGCGGCGGGCCATTCGTTAGGTGAGTTCACGGCGCACTATGCGGCTGGCACGTTCGCGCTCGCGGATGCCGCGCGCATCGTAAGGCGCCGCGGTGATCTGATGCATCAAGCCGGCGTCGAGCGACCTGGAGCCATGGCAGCGATTCTCGGTGACACGTCCGAATCCATCGACGTGATCTGCGCGCGGGCAAGCGCTGACCCCGAGGGCGGCGTCGTTGTACCGGCGAACTACAATTCGCCGGGACAGATCGTGATCTCCGGCGAAGTGAGCGGCGTCGAAAGGGCGATGGAGCTGTGCAAGGCTGCCGGTGCCAAGCGTGCGATGCGCCTCAACGTCAGCGGCGCGTTTCATTCTCCACTAATGGACCCTGCGCGCGACGGGCTCCGCGAAGCGCTCGCGAGCGCGACTATGCACCGCGCCGGAGTCCCGGTCTACGCGAACGTTTCAACGGAGCCCGTCTGCGACCCTGGTACAGTGCGAGCACTGCTTGTGGAGCAGCTTACCGCGCCCGTGCGCTGGATCGAGTCGGTGCAACGGTTGGCGAGCGACTTTCCTTCGGCGACGTACGTGGAGATGGGCCCGGGCTCCGTGCTCAGCGGGCTGGTCCGGAAGATCGCGCCTAACGTGACCACGATGACGTGCGGGACTGTGGCCGAAGTCGAGCGCGTGCTCGCGGCGGTCGGCTGATGCGCATCGATCTGGCAGGGAAGAACGCGCTGGTGACCGGAAGCACGCGCGGCATCGGCCATGCGATCGCGCAGACGCTGACAGCCGCCGGTGCGCGCCTGGCCATTGTCGGCCGCGACAAGGCCAAGGCCACCGAAGTCGCTGGACAGATCGGCAATAACGCGCAGGGTTTCGGCTGCGATGTCAGCGACGTTGCAGCCGTAACGCAACTCGTCAGCGACGTCGAAGCGGCCTTTGGCAGCATCGATATCCTCGTCAATAACGCCGGCCTAACGCGCGACAACTTGCTCGTCCGAATCAAGGACGAAGATTGGGACGCGGTGCTCAATGCCAACTTGCGTGGCGCTTTCGCGGCGATGCGCGCGGCGGCGCGCGGCATGATGAAGCGGCGTTGGGGACGGATCATCAACATCGCGAGCGTTGTCGGCCTAACGGGGAACAAAGGGCAGGCGAATTACGCGGCGTCGAAAGCTGGTCTCATTGGAATGTCCAAGGCCGTCGCGAAAGAGCTTGCGTCGCGCAATGTGCTTGTGAACGTGGTCGCGCCCGGCTTTATCGATACAGACATGACAGCCGCGCTCGCCGCGGAAGCGCGTCAGGCGCTCTCGAGTCAAATCCCGCTCGAGCGATTGGGCAGTCCGAGCGATGTCGCGAACGCAGTAGCGTTTCTCGCTTCAGATCTCGCGTCGTATATCACGGGCCAAGTGCTTGTAATTGACGGCGGTATGGTCATGTGAGCCCGCCAATAGAAGGTTATCTTCCAAGGCCGATCCCTCATCCGCATTTCCCGACCTGTTAACCCCTTTCCCCTAGCACCCATGGATTACGCCGAGAAGGTGAAAGACATCATCGAGAAGGAGCTTGGCGTCGAGCGTGAAAAGCTCACCGACAACGCAAGCTTCATCGAAGACCTCGGAGCCGACTCGCTCGACATCGTCGAGCTCGTCATGGAATTCGAGAAAGAGTTCAACATCGACATTCCGGACGAGGATGCGGAGAAGCTGCGCACGGTAGGTGACGCGCTGAAATACCTGAATGAGAAAGTCGCTGCGTAAATGAAGCGGCGGGTCGTCATCACAGGCATCGGCCTCATATCGCCAGTCGGCAACGACGTGGCGACGACATGGCGTGCGCTCCTGAACGGCGAATCCGGTGCCGGGCCCATCACGCAGTTCGACGCCTCGCGCTTTCCTGTGCGCTTCGCGTGCGAAGTGAAGGGGTTCGATCCGCTCAAGTACATGGACAAGAAAGAGGCGAAGCGATCGGACGCGTTCACGCAGTACTCGATCGCCGCCTCCGTCGAAGCGATGACAGACGCGTGCCTAACGTCTGGCACGCCGTTCGACAAGAACAACGCGGGCGTCATCCTCGGCAGCGGGATCGGCGGCCTGCAGATCTTCGAGCGACAGCACGACGTCTACCGCGAGTTAGGCGAGAGCAAGATCTCTCCGTTCTTCATTCCGATGTTCATCTCGAACATCGCGGCGGGGATCGTGTCGATGCGCTTCGGGCTCAAGGGTCCGAACTACGCGACCGTTTCGGCGTGCTCGACGAGCGCGCACGCCATCGGCGACGCCTATCGCACGATTCAATACGGCGACGCCGACATCATTCTCGCGGGCGGCACCGAGGCGACAGTCACGCCAATGGCGATTGGCGGCTTCGCCAACATGAAGGCGCTTTCGGAACGCAATAACGACCCCAGGACAGCCTCGCGGCCATTCGACAAGGACCGCGACGGCTTTGTCATGGGCGAAGGGGCAGGAATGGTCGTGCTCGAGGAGCTGGAGCACGCGAAGCGCCGCAACGCGCGAATTTATGCCGAGGTTGCTGGTTACGGCGCGACAGGTGACGCCTTTCACCTAACGGCGCCGCCACCGGATCACGAAGGATTGCAGCGCGCCATGCGTCGCGCCATCGCCGACGCAGGTGCGACAACGGCGGAGGTGCAATACATCAACGCGCACGGCACATCGACGCCGCATAACGACTTGAACGAGAGCAAGGCGATCCGCGCCGTCTTCGGCAAGTCGGCGCCGCCGGTGAGCTCCACCAAGTCCATGACCGGCCACATGCTCGGCGCGGCCGGCGCTGTCGAGATGATCGTCTGCGCGCTCGTTGTGCGCGAAGGTGTGATTCCGCCGACCATCAATTACGAAACGCCGGACCCCGAGTGCGATCTCGACTACACACCTAACGTCGCCGTCAAGCGCGACGTCGGCTTTGCCATCAGCAACAGCTCCGGCTTCGGCGGACATAACGTCACGCTGGCTGTAAAGCGGTACGAGGCGTAGGCCTCCCCCGAGTCCTCGCATGGTCCGCTTCGAGCCCGTCGCCATAAGCGTGGATCGCGCGAGACTGCGCGACTCGGCGCTGCACCCAATCGCCGACAAGCTCGCCGAAGGAAAGCGGCTGGACGACGCTGACGGCCTGGTCCTATTCCAATCGGCTGATCTACTCGGCGTTGGTGCGCTGGCCGATGCACTGAATCGTGTGCGTCATGGCGACGTCGTCACCTTTGCCGCCAATCAGCACATCAATCCGACCAACGTCTGCGTGCTGCGGAAGACCTGTGTCTTCTGCGGCTACGCGCGCCTTCCCAAAGAAGAAGGCGCGTATCGCTATACGCTCGAGCAGGTGCTCGCGGAGGCAGAACAGGCGAGAAACGGCCTAACGCGCGAGTTCCACATCGTCGGCGGCCTCGATATGCACGCGGGCCTCGAGTACTACACGACGATGCTCCGCGCGCTCAAGCGCGAGCTGCCGCACGTGCACATCAAGGCGCTCACTGCCGTCGAGATCGCGCACCTGGCGCGGATCGAAAAGATGTCCTGGCGCGATGTGCTGATCGCGTTGAAAGAAGCCGGTCTTGATACGATGCCCGGAGGCGGCGCGGAGACGTTCAGCCTCGCCGTCAGGGAGCAGATCGCGGACAAAAAACTCGGCGGCGCCGACTATATCGGCGTACATCGCACGGCGCACGAGTTAGGCATCCGAACCAACTGCACAATGCTTTACGGCCACGTGGAGTCGTACGCCGATCGCGTGGCGCACATGCGCATGCTGCGCGATCTGCAGGATGAAACCGGCGGCTTCCTCGCCTTCATCCCACTCGCGTATCACCCTGACGACAACGCGCTCGGCGTCACGTTAGGGCGTCAGGGAATGGCGACCACCGGCTTCGACGATCTGCGCAATCTGGCCGTCGCTCGGCTGTACCTCGACAACTTTGCGCACATCAAGTCGCACTGGATCATGGTGACACCGTTCCTCACGCAGACGGCGCTGGCGTTCGGCGTGAATGACATCGAAGGCACTGTCGTGCGCGAGAAGATCTACCACGCGGTAGGCGCCACGACCCCGCAGGCGATGTCGCTCGATCAGCTGCTCACGCTGATTCGTGGCGCGAAAAAAACGCCGGCCGAGCGCGACTCGTTCTACAATATCGTGCGCGTATTCGAAGGGCCGCAGGGAGAGGGAGGAGGGCCACTGCCTGACGTGCCGGCGGGCGTCGCCGCGTGACGCTACGTGTTGGTCGTATCCCGTACGTCAACTGCTATCCCGTATACGGCGCCATAGACAGAGGCATCGTTAGGCTGGACGCCGAGCTCGTGACCGGCGTGCCAACGGAGCTCAATCGCCTGGTTGGAGAAGGGCAGTTGGACGTGAGCGTGGTTTCGGCAGTGGAGTACGCACGCGATTCGCGCCGCTATCTGCTGCTACCAGACCTCGCGATTTCGTGCGACGGACCAGTGCGCAGCGTAATGCTCTTTTCGTCACGACCCGCGGAGCAGCTGGGTGGAGAACGCGTGCTTGTAAGCGCCAGCTCGATGACAAGCGTGGCATTGCTGGAGCTCTTGTTTGAGAATGTCTGGCAGGCGCGCCCCGAGTTCGTGCGCGGCGACACGGAGCATGGCGCCGCGGACGATGCCGAGTCGCGCGAGTGCATGGCTCGCCTCGTGATCGGTGATGCGGCGTTGATGCTTGCCGACAAGCGGCGCAAGAGCGGGGATGGCACGTATCCCTTCCTCTATGATCTGGGCGAGGAGTGGAAGAGCTGGACCGGGTTGCCGTTCGTCTTCGCGGTGTGGGTCGCGCAGCGTACAACGCCGGTGGCGAAGTCGTTAGGTGTGCACGCCTCGCTAATCGAGTCGCGCGACTGGGGGCTGGCGCACCTGGATGCACTGGCCCAAGCTGCCGCGGCAACGACCGGGGTCTCAGTGGCCGATTGCCGAACGTACCTGAGCGGGCTTGATTATGGCCTCTCGTACGAGCACCTGGCGGGTCTGACGGAGTTCTTCCGCCGGCTTGTACACGCAGGCAGGGTGCCTAACGGCACGCTGGCATTTCTAGTCGGATAAGCGCAGGCGGATGAACGCCGAGGAGGGACGCATGCCTCGAAAAGCGAAGAAGGCTGTCACGAAGCCGAAGAAGGCCGCGGTGAAACCGAAGCGCATGGCGGCGACGTCAAAGCAAGGAGGCCGGCGCCTGCGCTATGCAGTTGCCATGAGCCTCGACGGCTACATCGCGGGACCGAAAGGCGAATACGACTGGATCATCATGGATCCGGACATCGACTTCGGAGACATCTTCAGCGAGTTCGACACCCTGATCATGGGTCGCAAGACGTTCGAACCGATGGCGAGCGCCGGGCAGGCGGGACAGGAGTCATATCCCGGAATCAGAAGCGTCGTGGTCTCCAAGACCCTCAAACAAAGCGACTACCCCAACGTCACAATCATCTCGAGCAACGTCGCGGACGAAGTCAGAAAGCTTAAAGCACAACCGGGCAAAGACATCTGGTTGTTCGGTGGCGGTGAGCTATTTCGATCCCTCCTCGCTGAAGGGCTGGTCGACGGTGTCGGCGCCGCGATCATGCCAGTCGTGATCGGTGGCGGTGTTCCGTTTCTTCCGGCACCGGCGCAGCGCACCACGCTCAAACTCATCAAACACACGCTCTATCCCAAGTCGGGGATCATGAGCCTGGAGTACGCGGTCCTCTAGAATCGCGCAGCAGGCTGAATATCTTGGCCCGCCATGACGGGGGCCGCCGCGCACACTGTCCGCAACGAACTGCCGCTCGTGCGGCACTTCCGCTCCATCGTCCTGTGGCCGTTGCAGCTCGTCCCGCAGTCGGGCGGCCACGTCGACTATTGGGACATCCTGGAGAAGACGGCCGCGCCTAACACGTGGCGGCCGGTGCCATATGGCCGCGCCGGCCCGGATATGCTCGCCGGCGAGCGGCACTACAGCGAGTTCGTTTCCTTCCTCCCATACGTGCAGCAGTTCTTGTTCGGCGGCGCGTCCGAGCAGCGGGGTGCGGCGTACGACGCCTCGCCGTTGCGCGCGTATCGGCGTAACGATGTGCGATCGGCTCGCCTAACGTTTTACGATGATCCGACGCCGATCGACTTTCGCGTCGCCCGCGTGGAACTGTGTTTCTTTTTTGATGTCGATCTCGCGATTCTCGCTCTCGAGATCTACGCCGACGATCTCCCGATGTCGCGCGTGCAAGAGACGCTGTTTCGATTTGGGCGCGTATTTCCGGCGTTCTGGACCGCCGATGGGCGCGCCGGACAGTGTCTCGAGCGTGTGGAGTGGATCGGGGAGAACGGCAGCGCCCTGGGGTCCTCCGATTTCGAGAAAAAGGGACGCTACATCTCCTTCGTCGCCGAGCATCGCGCGCCCGCAATCGCGTCCCACTGGGAGTCCTTGCTGGAGCCGATGGTGAGCCATCACTCCGGACGCGCGGGCGACTTGCGCTACCGTCAGATCGAATACTACCGCATGCCATGGACGGCGTACTTGTCCCTGGACGACCCGACGGCGTTAGGCCGGCCGACTTTCGCTCGCATCGCGTTAGGTGCGTCCAGCGGCGATCCCAACACACTCCCGTTTTCCTCGCGCTCACTGGAAAATTTCGAGCGTGATTTCTGCTTCGACCGCTATTGGGCGCCCGGCGAACGGCCGTCGGCGACAAACACGAGATATCTCTGCTCCGGCCACGGTTTCGCGATGGTCGGCACTGCGAGTGATGCGTTCTTCACGGACGGGAATAGCGGTCTCTTAGGTCAGTTCCGGCATCAGTACTTTCGCCTCGCCCTGCTGAGCCATTTCCATCGCGCGGCGCTGCTCGTGCTGTCCGATCGCCTCGTCGTGGCGCTCAATCACCTCGACATCCGCAGCGTTGAATCGGTGAAGGCGTTCAAGCGCACGATCCGGCGCACGATGGAGACGTTTCTGCGCTTTACGCACCGCTATTGGTTCCACGAGGTCTCCACGCAAGACCAGGGCCGGGCGCTTTTTCGCATGTGGTCCAAGCACCTGGGCACCGAACAGCTCTTCAGCGAAGTGCGCGAAGAGGTGCACGACATGAACCAATACCTCGACAGCGACAGCCTGCGGCGCCAGGCGGGTACTGTCGTTAGGCTTACCGTTGTGACGGCGCTCGGGCTCATCGGCACGATCGCGACCGGCCTGCTGGGCATGAACATCTTTGATTACGGCGACATGCCGCCGTTCGTGAAGCTGCTGATCTTCCTGCTTGTGCTCGTCCCGTCGATTACCGTCGTCTTCCTCACGATCGCGCGCTCAAAGGGGCTGTCTGACTTCCTGGAAGGGCTGTCGGACGAGCGGCTCGGTTTCCGCGCCAAGCTCGGTTTGTTCACGCGCGCGTGGTTCCGCACGCGGCGTTAGAGCATGCAGCGCGCCGTCCAGATCTACGCCGCTGTGCAGTTCATCGTCATCGGCCTGTCGCACATTGTCCAGAGGCGGGCGTGGGCCGAGTTCTTCATTCAGCTGCGGTCGCTGGGCCGCACCGGCGTCTTTCTCAACAGCCTTCTGAGCCTGCTGTTCGGCTCGATCATCGTGGCCTTTCACAATGTGTGGACCGGTCTCCCGGTCGTACTCACAGTGATTGGCTGGGCGCAGATCGTGAAGGCCTTCGTCTCCTTCGTGTTTCCGGAGTTCGGCGGGCGCGGCATCAATCGCGTGAGCGTAGATCGCGACTGGGAGTTCGCCGTGGCTGGCGTGATGTTCCTGGCCCTTGCCGCGCTCATGATCGTCATCGTTGTGCGCGGTGACGCGTGAGCGACGTCGATCTCTATCACAGCACGCATCGCCACTTCGGCACAGACGCTCTCGCCACGGTTAGGCGCCAGACGTACGACGAAGACATCGGACAGACCGGCATGTTACGTCGTGCGGCAAACTGGATGTCACCTAACGGGCGTCGATTCGAACACCGAAGGGGTCGAACAAGCTCGGTTCAAGCTGATGCGGGTACGCGATGCCAGTGACGCCGCCGCGGACGGTCGGCGCGGTGGCACGCAGCTCGCGCGCGCTTGCGCAGCGAGATCGCCGCGATCGAGGGCGAGGAAAGGTTCAATGGGCTGCAGGAATTCTTGCAGCCTGTGCACGACTTGAGCGCCAGCCGCAGGCATTCACGTCTCGTGTATCACGCCGTCAAGCCTGCTTAACGAGGCTCACATGATCTTGCGCCAGGGTCGCGTCCGATCAGCCGCAGCGCTTCTGGCGTTCGTTGTACTCCAGGCCTCGTGCGCCGGACGCGACGAACGCCCGGCAGGTCCGGAGACTGTCTACGCTGAGTCTCCGCCGGTCTGGTTTGAGGCGCATCGCCTCTACGCCAATGTCGCACCTAACGGGCGGCTCGCGGCGCTCCCGCTGCGCTGGCCGCTGTCGCTGCGCACGATCGATCTGGAAACCCACGCTGAAGCGACAAACAGCCTGGCATCGATCATCGATTCTGCACGCAACGCGACGTTCATGCCGAACGGCGAGCCCGTTGTGCTCGGATGGCGTGCCGGGACGATGGGCTGGTACGCAAAGACAGCAGATAGCGTCGAGCGCTTGGCCGTTCCAGCCAACGCGTGGCCGCGCTGGTCGTCCGACGGCAAGCAGGTAGCCTACGCGGAGCTGTACGCGCGCCTGGGCGATCCGGAGCATGCTGTATTCGCTGGTCCGATTACGAGCCCGCGGCGTTACGCAGTCGCTGGTCGCGTCACTGGCTTTGCGTGGCTTCCTGGCGGCGAGGCGCTGCTCGTCATGCTCTCCGACTCGCTAGGCGCTGCCACGCTGGTGGAACTGAACCTCGCTAGTGGGGAGGCGGTCGTGCGCGCGCCGAACCTCGACGCCGATCCTGCCTTGTCGCCGATCGCGGTCTCGCCAGATGGACGTCGAGCGCTCGTCGCCCTTTCAACTGCTGACGCCCCGCGTCCTGAGGAGCGTCATCGCCCTAACGCCGATCGCGATGCCGACATCTATGAGATCGACCTCGCGACGGGCGCTAAGCGGCCTGTCGTTGCGACGCCTTGGGAAGAGACTGCACCCGTCGTCGTGAACGGCCATCTCTTTTGGACGCAAACGGCGATCGACATGTCGATCGTCGTGCTGCCTATCGAGGGAGGCGACGCACGAGCCATTGTGCCGGGCGCGTTCCTTCCGTCCTGGCGCCCCGACGGAAAGGCAGTTGGCTTTGTCTATGGCGGGTTTGTCGGAGCCGATTGGGTGCTCAATTGGGACGGCGGTCTCGTTGAAGTGGACAGTACCACGGTGAGCCCGACGTCGGCGGTGCAAGGCATCATCACGGGATTCCACGAAGACTTTCAGCCGGCCTGGTCGCCTAACGGCGAGTGGATCGCCTATCACTCGCATCGTTCATCGACGCCGGTACCGCTGTACGCGTGGCCCGGCGCCTCCGACGACATCTGGGTGCGGCGCTCCGGCAGCACCCACGAGATCCGCTTAACGGATTACGGCTGGGAGGTCGGCTCGCCGGAATGGTCGCCGGACGGGCGTCGGCTGCTCTTTACTGGCTGGTTGCGGCCGGACAAAGGCGAGGGACGCGGAACGTATGCCGGAATCGTCACAATCGATCCTGCGTCGGGCCGCGCCGTGAGTCACCGCAAGATTCCGCTGGGGCCAATTCCGTCAGCTGAGATGGCGTCGTGGTCCCCGAGCGGAAAGGAGATCGCGATAGAAAGCATACCGAAGCCTGGGGTGCACTCGATATGGATCGCGCGGCCGGACGGCAGTGGCGCGCGACAGGTCGTCGAGTTTCCAGGGCAGACTTACGGCGGCCTCGACTGGCTGCCCGACGGCTCGGCGCTCGTATACTCGGCGATCGTGGACGGCCGTCCGCAGCTCTTCACGATTGCGTCCTCGGGAGGCAAGCCTCGCCAGCTCACGCGCGAGAACGCCAGCGTTCTGCATCCACAGATATCGCCGGACGGCCGGCACATCGCTGCCACGCGGATCGTACAGTCCAAGGAGATTCGCCGCATGCGACTGCCCTAAGAACGCGCTAGCTTTCTCTCGGACCTCCGACCTCAGACCTCTGACCTCGCTCCTAGAGTTTTACACGAACGCCCCTCTCCTCGAGCTCGGCCTCGAGGCAGACCGCGTTCGCGTCGCCAAGCATCCGCATAACACGGTCACGTACATCGTCGACCGGAACATCAATTACACAAACGTCTGTGTAGCGGATTGCGGCTTCTGCGCCTTCTACAGGCGGCCGAAGCACGGAGAAGGGTACACGCTCTCGTTCGAGCAGATCGGCGCGAAGATCGAAGAAACCAAAGCGTTAGGTGGCGTGCAGATTCTCATTCAGGGGGGCCACAATCCGTACATCCCCCTCGAGTGGTATCTGGACCTGCTAAAGTACATTAAGAAGTACCATCCCATTCACATTCACGGCTTCAGCCCTAGCGAAGTCGACTTTTTCTCGACGCTTTTCCGCATGGAAGCCATCGAGGTCATCCGCGAGCTGAGAAAAGCGGGACTCGATTCGATTCCGGGCGGCGGTGGAGAGATCCTCGTTCAGCGCGTGCGTGACATCGTCGCTGCCAAAAAGGCCGGCGCCGATCGTTGGCTCGAGATTATGGAGCTGGCGCATAACGAGGGGATGAAAACTTCCGTCACGATGATGTACGGCATCGGCGAAACGCTCGCCGAGCGCTTGGAGCACCTGTCGCGAGTTCGTGAAGTGCAGGCCCGCACGGGCGGGTTCACGGCGTTCATCACGTGGCCGCTGCAGCCCGAAAACACGCCGACGATGTCGCACATGCCGAAAACCGACGCCGTGGACTACCTGCGCACGGTGGCCATCTCGCGCATCGCGCTCGACAACGTGCCTAACCTCCAGTCCAGTTGGGTGACAATGGGAATGAAGATCGGGCAGCTCGCACTGCGTTTTGGCTGCAACGACTTCGGTTCCCTCATGATCGAAGAGAACGTCGTCTCGGCGGCGAACACCACGCATCGTACGACCACGCAGGAATTGGAACGTTTAATCTGCGACGCCGGGTTTACGCCGGCACGTAGGCGGCAGGACTACTCGATCATTCAGCCTGACGAGGCCGTCGCGGCGTGACCCGCGTCGGCATCGGCTACGACTCACATCGCTTTGCCTCTGGTGGCCCCTGCTTGCTTGGCGGGGTCGCGATTCCGGGCGATAGGCATCTCGTCGGTCACAGCGACGGCGACGCCATTGCGCACGCCATCATCGACGCCGTGTTAGGCGCCGCGGCGCTAGGCGACATAGGCGCGCTGTTTTCTGACAAGGATCCCGCGAACAAAGGGCGCGATTCACTCGAGATGCTGCGGGTCGCCGTTGCCCGCGTGGCGGGAGCTGGCTGGCGCGTGCAGCAGGTGGACGTCACCGTGATCGCCGAGTGGCCCAGGATCGCACCGTATCGCGATGCCATAAGCGAGCGGATTGCCACCGCGTTAGGAATCGAACAGCCAGCGGCCGTCAGTATCAAGGGCAAGTCGAACGAGGGACTCGGATGGATCGGGCGCGAGGAGGGCCTGGCGTGCATGGCCGTCGCGACGCTGATCGAAGCGAATAGCTAGCCACACGCACGTGCTCGCATCGCTCCTTGACTGGCTGGGCGGACTGGATCCCGTCCTGTTGAATACCGCGTTAGGTGTGCTGGCCTTTGTCGAGAATGTATTCCCGCCAATACCGGCAGATGTGATCGCGGCGTTCGGGTCGTTCGTCGCCGCCCGTGAGGGCCGCTCGCCGCTCGCCCCTTTCCTCGCTGTCTGGTTGAGCAACGTCACCGGTGCGATGTTAATGTACTTCGTCGGCAACCGCGTGGGGCGCAAACGCGTGGAGAAGTGGCTCCGCCTAACGCCTCACGACCCTGCCGAACAGCGCTTCGAGGCGCTCTATGGACGATTCGGCACGGCCGCATTTTTCTTGAGTCGCTTCATACCGGGGGTGCGCGCCATCGTGCCGCCTTTCGCAGGCGCGCTTCACATCAAGCCGTTCAAGCCGGCGCTCGCCATCGCGCTCGCGTCTGGTCTGTGGTACGGGTTGATCACCTTTCTCGCGTTTCGAGCGGGAGCGTCATGGGAGACGCTTGTGAGGCTGCTCGAACGGTTAGGCTGGGGCGCGGCGATCGGTGCGTCGGCCATCCTCGCCGCGATGCTGTTCTGGCTCTACAGGCGGCGCAAGCGTCGTAAGGAAGCTGCTGCGTGATCGATCGCCCTGTGGCTCGTTCGCACCCTACTCCGGAGGTGCCTGACGAGGTTGCGCGCGCCTATCTGCTCGAGCGCTTCGACGACTATCTGTCGCTCGAAGCCGGCGCGAGTGGCAATACTCGTGAGGCATATGCGCGCGACGTGGCTCGCTTCGCCATCTTCGCGCAGGTGAAAGGCGCGAAGTCGCCTCAGGCGGTAGATCCACACACGCTGCGCGACTACGTCTATCATCTCAAAGATCTTGGACTCTCGCCGGCCTCGATCCGCCGCAACGTCTCGGCAGTCCGGACTTACTACAAGTTCCTTTTGGCTGAAGGGGCGACGACAACCGATCCAACAGACCGTTTGGAGCTGCCTAAGAAATGGCGTACGCTGCCTGACGTCCTCAGTATAAATGAAGTCGAGCGCTTGTTAGGTGCGCCCACGGTGGACGAGCCACTCGCGTTTCGAGACCGCGCGATCCTGGAGCTGGCGTACGGCGCAGGGTTGCGGGTGAGTGAGTGGCTGAGCATCGACACCAAAGACGTTCTCTTCGATCAGGGACTCGTGCGGATCATGGGAAAGGGCTCCACGGAGCGCATGGTTCCAATCGGCCGCTCGGCGATCGCGGCAGTCGCGCTCTACCTCCGCGAGCTGCGTCCGCGGCTGGAAAAAGGCGAGGGGAAGGGGAAGCTCTTCCTCAATGCGCGTGGGAAGCCGCTCTCGCGTATGGGCGCGTGGGGCATTTTGCAGAAGCACGTCGAGCGCGCGGGAATTGGCAAAACGGTTACGCCGCACACGCTGCGGCATTCGTTCGCGACGCATTTACTGGAGCGCGGCGCAGATTTGCGCGCCGTGCAGGATATGCTGGGCCACGCTGATATTTCGACGACGCAGATCTATACTCATGTGGATCGCGAGTATCTACGGAGCGTTCATAAGAAGTATCATCCAAGAGCCTAGCTGCTGTCAGCTATCAGCTGGCGGCTGACGGCCGACAACTTTAGTTAACGCCCGTGAAGATACTACTAATCGACAATTACGATTCATTTACCTACAACCTGGTACAATACCTTGGTTCGTTAGGTGCCGATCTCGAAGTACGGCGTAATGATACGATTTCCGTCGACGAATCAATGACACTGACGGTCGATGCGATCGTCCTGTCGCCCGGACCGTGCACGCCGCGTGAAGCGGGGATTTGCGTCCCACTCGTAAGGCAAGCCGCGGGGAAGGTCCCAGTCCTCGGCGTGTGCCTCGGGCATCAAGCGATCGGGGAGGCGTTCGGTGGACACACAGTGCGCGCCAAGCGCGTGATGCACGGCAAGACGTCGAACGTGCGGCACTCGGGGAAGGAGTTGTTTCAGGGGTTGCCGTCGCCGATATCGGTCATGCGCTATCACTCGCTCGTTGTCGATCCGCAGACGCTGCCTAACGAGTTGGAAGTCAGCGCAACAGCGCAAGACGATCCCACCGAAATCCACGCGCTGCGGCATCGCGCGCATCCGGTGTGGGGCGTGCAGTTTCACCCCGAGTCGGTGCTGACGCCGCAGGGAATGGACCTGCTAAAGAACTTTCTCAAGCTCGCCAGCGCGTGGAGCAAGCGCAGCTAAACCGCACGTACCCAGCGCCGCGTTATGCGTGGTACGTGGTCGTGTTGTTGCTGCTCGCGAACGTGTCGGCGCACGTCGACAGGCAAATCCTGTCGCTCCTCGTCGACCCGATCAAACAGGATCTCGGCGTGAGCGACACGCAGATGGGGCTTTTGATCGGGACGTCGTTCGGGCTGTTCTATGCGACGTTAGGCTTGCCACTCGGCCGGCTCGCCGATTCCTGGAACCGGCGCACCATCATCGCCATGGGAATAGCGCTGTGGAGCTTGATGACGGCGTTATTTGGAGTCGCGCGAGGTTATGTCCAACTGCTCATCGCGCGCACCGGCGTGGGCGTGGGCGAGGCAGCGCTGATTCCACCTGCGGTCTCGCTCCTTGGGGACTTATTCCCACCGAAACGCCTCGCGACAGCACTGTCCTTTTTTAGCGCGGCTGTCTTCATCGGGTCTGGTCTGGCGTACTACATCAGCGGCGTGACAATCGATGCGGTGTCAGAAATGGCGGCGCCGACGGTGCCGCTTGTCGGCACGATTCGACCTTGGCAAGCCGTATTCCTCGTGGTTGGGCTCCCGGGACTCGTCATCGCCGCTCTCGTTGCGCTGACGGTGCGCGAACCGGAGCGACGCGGCATCGCAGGCGCCACGGTCCGAGAGACCGTGGCGCACCTCAGCAAATTCCGAGCGGCTTTCCTGTACCTAACGCTTGGCTACGCCGTGTATACGCTCGTGAACTATGGCACCGCGGCCTTCCTGCCGAGCTACTTCCGCCGTGTTCATGGATGGACGGCGAGCGAGGTCGGGCTGTTCATGGGCGGTGGGACGACACTCTTCGGCACGTTAGGCATCATCGGCGGAGGGTGGCTCGCGGATCGCTGGCGCGAGCGCGGTGTGCTCGGCAGCAGGCTGTTGATCGGCACTGTGGGAGCGCTCGGCGCGCTGGCGTCAGGCGCGGCGCTGTATACGACGCGCGACGATACGATTGCCAAGCTCCTGCTCATTCCGCTCAACATCTTCCACGCGCTGCCGTTCGGAGCAGCCCCGGCGGCACTTGTCGATCTGGCGCCGGCGCGCATGCGCGGGCAGCTCACGGCGCTGTTCTTCTTCGCGATCAACGTGATCGGCTTCATGCTCGGTCCAGTCGCTGTCGGTCAGTTCACCGATCGCGTGTACGGCGACAACGGCGTCGGGTACTCGATTCTCACGGTCGCCGCAATCTTTCTCCCACTCGCGGCACTCTTGCTGGCGATCGGGAGCCGAGTGTATGGTGCGGCTCTCCGGCGCCTGCAGGCTGCATGATTCGACGCACTCTCGCACTCGCATTTGTCGCGGCCGCTGCTTGCGCCCGCGGATCCGATTCCGGCGCGGCTGCGCCTTGGCGCACCGTATTCGATTCGACGGGCGACACGATCGTCGCGCACACGACTGGAGAGGTGCCTAACGAGCAAGTGCGTCGCCTGGTGATCGAGCAGCAGATCGGCGAAAAAGAAGGCAGCGACAGCGTCACGTTTGGCAGGATCGCCTACGTCGATGTGACGGCCGACAGCCGCCTGTTCGTATTCGACGAGCAGGGTCCGTCGCTCAAGCTGTTCGATTCGACAGGAAAGTTGGTTCGCTTCGTCGGGCGCAAAGGCGGCGGGCCGGGCGAATTCGAACAGGTGACCGGAATGGGAATATTGCCTAACGGGAATCTTGCGATTTGGGACGCCAGTCATTCGCGCGTGAACGTGTACGACGCGGCTGGCGATTTTCTGCAACAATGGCGCGTGCCGATGTCTGGCTTCTTCACCTCTAACGGCCTCTTCACCGCCCGTGACAGTTCCATTGTCCTGACCCTTCCACTGACCGTGGACGGCTTGGGCGGCGAGTCTGGCTATGTGCGGTTCAGCAGCACAGGCGCTGTGCGAGACAGTACCCGCGTTCCGCGCTGGGTCGACTCGACACCACAGGTGCTGGGTCAGGCAAGTAACGGGCAGGTCCGAGTCTCAATGGCACTGCCGTTCGCACCAACGAACCAAAACACGTGGAGCTCGATGGGGGCCCTAATATCTGGTCCAAGCGCGCCCTACGTCTTTTACATCACGCAGGCTAGCAAGCGGCCGGTCAAGATTCTGCGCGATTGGACGCCCGTCCAAACTCTTCCTCAAGAACGAGCGGAAGCGCGCGAACGCACAACATGGGTTGTCCGGATGTCCATACCGGACTGGAAGTGGCCGGGCGGAGACATTCCGTCTACAAAGCCGGCGTACCAGGGCCTGCGCACTGCTAACGACGGCCGCGTCTGGGTATACGTGCACAGTCTGGCAGAAAGATCGGAAGAGACAGAATCCGGGCCCGCGATGCCCGGCGAGTCGCCCCCACCGCCTCGGCACTATTTCGAGCCTAACGTCGTCGATGTGTTCGAGCCGTCCGGGTTTTATCTCGGTCGCCTCAGCCATTCACGCAGCATGAATCCGCTGCGCATGCGTGGCAACCACGTGTGGGGAGTACTCACCGATTCCAGCGGCGTCGCTTACGTGGCGCGCTGGCGCATCGAACCTGCGTTTCCGACGGCGTCAGCGGCTCGGTAGCTAGCGGCCGTTGGCAGCCGAGTGTACGCTGCGACCAGTCGGCGTGTCTCAAGAGGTATGACTCGACTCGCTGTATTCACGCTTCTCGCCAGCACGGCGTGCGGCGACGGCCTCAGAAGCGCCCAAGCCACTGCGCCATGGCGCACGGCGTTCGACTCGACCGGCGATACAATCGTCGCGCGAACCACTGGAGAAGTACCTAACGAGTCGGAACGAAAGCTCGTTCTGGAACTGCAAATCGGTCAGGCCGAAGGCAATGATTCTGTCACCTTCGGTCGTATCGAGCACCTCGCCGTCACAAGCGATGGCCGCCTCTTCGTCTTCGATGGCCAGGGCCCTTCGCTCAAGTTATTCGACTCGACAGGCACTCTCGTTCGCTTCGTCGGTCGCAAGGGAGGCGGACCCGCAGAGTTCGAGCAGGTCACAGGTATCGGAACGCTCCCCGGCGACAGAGTCGCTCTGTGGGACGCCTCGCATGGACGTGTCAACGTCTACACAGCATCCGGGGATCTGAGCACACAGTGGCGCGTCCCGATCAGTGGCTTCTTCAGCTCGGACGGACTTCAGACCGATAGCACGGGCGCCGTTGTTCTGCGTATGCCGATCGGAGCTGACAAATCGAAAGCCAGTTTCGGCGTCATCGGCCTCGTCCGCTTCAACGCCGTGGGCGACGCTCGCGACACCATTCAGCCGCCCGCTTGGATCGATCCACCTCCCACGCTGCGCGCTCAAAGTGATCGAGTCAGATCGATGCGCAACCTGCCATTTGCGCCGCGCCAGATATCTACCTGGAGTCGCAGCGGCGCGCTCTTATCCGGGCCGAGCACCCCGTACGCGATTTACCTAACGCATCGCGCGGGTCGTCCGCTTCGCATCGAACAAGAATGGAAGCCGCTTCGAGTACTGCCTGACGAGGGGGACCACGCTCGCGCGGATCTAACCTGGGCGATGCGTACAGTTGACCCAGGGTGGAATTGGACCGGTCCTGGCATACCGGAGACGAAGCCCGCTTATGAGCGGTTGCAGTCGGGCGAGGACGCCAGAATCTGGGTAAAGATCCACACGACTGCCGAGCGCATCGAAAACCCCGAGGAGCGACGCTCAGAAGCTGGACAGCCGCCGCGCCCGGTGCAGCGTTATGCCGAACCTAACGCCTACGATGTGTTTGATTCCAACGGCGCCTACCTCGGCCGCGTCCGTATTGACCGACGCCAGCAGATAATGCGCATGCTCGGCGACCGTGTGTGGGGGGTACTCACGGACTCGCTCGGCGTCGCGTACGTGGCCCGCTGGCGGGTGGAACCGCCTTTCCAGCGTCCCGAATAGCCGCCTCTAGCGCGCTTTGAACTGGGGGGCAGCCCATGTAACTTGCGAGGCGTGCCTTTCGCGACCTCGCACGCGCCTCGCAGGGTCCAGTGAGGACCCTCGCCGTCATCCCCGCTCGCCTCGGGGCAACGCGCCTCCCCCGAAAACCACTTCGCCTCCTTGCCGGCCAGCCGCTCATCGTCCGCGTCTGGGAGCACGTTTCGGCTATGGACGTCGTTGACCGCGTCGTCGTGGCCACCGACAGCGGGGAAATCGCGTCCGCCGTCGCACAAGCAGGCGGTACGGTGGCCATTACGCGGCCGGATCACCCCTCAGGAACGGACCGCGTCGCCGAAGTCGCCCTGGGCGCCGCGGGTGACTACGCGACGTTCGACATCGTGGTGAACGTCCAGGGAGATGAGCCGTTCATCCCCGTCGACGCCGTTCGTGGCGCACGCGATATGGTCGCCGAAATCGGCTTCGAGCTTGGAACTGCCGCAGTGCGCGCCGACGCCGATGTGCTCAGCGACCGCGATGTCGTGAAGGTCGTGTGCGCCGACAATGGCCGGGCCCTCTACTTCTCGCGCGCCGCGATTCCGCACTTGCGGCACGCCTCGGACGCGGCGACACGCGAGCCACTCGTCAGGCAGCATCTGGGCGTTTATGCATACACGCGCGCGGCGCTCGCGCGCTGGGTGGCGCTCCCCGCTCATCCGTTGGAGATCAGCGAGCGCTTGGAGCAGTTGCGTCCGCTCGCCGCTGGAATGTCCATGGGCGTCGCGCTCGTCGACGCGCGCGCGCCCATAGCCATTGATACCGAGGAAGATCTCATGCGCGCCAATGCGCACTGGGAAACCCGTTTCGCCGGACGGTCAGAACATGCCGCATAGCAGCCCCCCCCCGATCACCCGCTACATCTTCGTCACGGGAGGCGTCGTGTCCTCGTTAGGCAAGGGGATCGCCGCCGCATCGATCGGACGGTTGCTCGTCGAGCGCGACCTGCGCGTCTCCATCATGAAATTCGACCCGTATCTCAACGTCGACCCCGGGACGATGTCTCCGTTCCAGCACGGCGAGGTCTACGTGACAGACGACGGCGCCGAAACGGACCTCGACCTCGGCCACTACGAGCGATTCATCGACCGCTCGCTCTCGCAGCTCAACAACGTCACGACCGGACGCATCTACCTCAACGTCATCCACAAAGAGCGGCGCGGCGAATACCTCGGTTCAACAGTGCAGGTGATTCCTCACATCACCGACGAGATCAAAACCGCTGTTAGGCGCCTGGCGCCGGGGAATGACGTCGTCGTCGTCGAAATCGGCGGCACTGTCGGCGATATCGAATCACTGCCGTTTCTGGAAGCGATCCGCCAGTTCCGCCAGGAGTTGGGACGCGAGAACGCCATCTTCATTCACCTAACGCTGGTGCCGTTCATCGCGGCCGCGGGCGAAGTGAAAACCAAGCCGACGCAGCACTCCGTGCGCGAGTTGATGGAGATAGGAATTCAGCCCGACTTTCTGATTTGCCGTACTGAGCGTCCGCTCTCCGAAGATGTGAAGCGTAAGATCGCGCTCTTCTGCAACGTAGAATTCGGCAACGTCATCGAGAGCCGCGACGTCCCCACGATTTATCAGATCCCGCTCACGTTTCATGACCAGGGGCTGGATGAGCGGATAATTCGGCGACTCGGTCTGGAGACACAGGAGCCGAACCTCAGTACATGGCGCACGATGGTGCAGCGCATCGTGAATCCGCACGATCGCGTACGCATCGCGGTCGTCGGCAAATACACGGAGCTTGTCGACAGCTACAAGAGCGTACACGAAGCGCTCATTCACGGCGGCATCGCGAACGACGTCGGTGTCGATATCTCCTGGCTCTCGAGCGACCTGTTCACCAGTTCCGATCGCGCGCGCGAAATCCTGTCGACGTACCACGGCCTCCTCGTGCCGGGAGGGTTCGGCGTCAGGGGGATCGATGGAATGGTCGAAGCGATTCATGCAGCACGCGACACAGGACTTCCGTTCTTCGGCATCTGCCTCGGCATGCAGGTCGCCATCATCGAGTTCGCGCGCAACGTGTTAGGCCTAGACGATTCACATTCGAGCGAATTTGCTCCCGAGTGCGGTCATCCAGTCGTCGCGCTGATGGAATCGCAGCAGCACGTGACCGACATGGGCGGAACAATGCGCCTTGGTGCATATCCGTGCCGCTTGGCGCGCGGATCCAAAGTCGCAGAGATCTATGGAGTACCCGAGGTCAGCGAGCGGCACCGTCATCGTTATGAAGTGTCGAATGCCTATCGCGACCAGTTCGTCGGAGCTGGACTTCGCCTATGCGGGCTGTCTCCTGACGGCTCTCTCGTTGAAATGGTCGAGCTGGTATCGCACCCGTGGTTCATCGGCTGTCAGTTCCACCCCGAATTGCAGTCGCGGCCGAGCCGCCCGCATCCGCTCTTCGCGAGCTTTATTGGTGCGGCGATTCTGGACCAGAAGCGGCGCGTGGCGACTACGAGTGCCACGGGAGCGCTCGCCAGCGCGGGCGACTAGCGCCCGCTCTTAGCCCTCGCTCCTCGCTCCTATGGAGCCCTTCCCGCAGGATCGCCTCTTCCTGATCGCCGGCCCCTGCGTCGTCGAATCGGACTCGCTCAACTTGCGAGTCGCGGAGGCTGTCGCTCGCTTAGCTGAGTCGGTGCCGGGAGGCGTGATTTTCAAGGCGAGCTTCGACAAAGCCAATCGCTCCAATCGCGACGCAGCGCGCGGCCCTGGTTTCGAAGCGGGGCTTCGCGCGCTGGAGCGCGTGAAGAAGGCGACGGGCTTGCGTGTGCTTACCGACGTTCATCTCCCTGACCAGTGCGCCGAGGTCGCGGAGGTTGTGGACGTGTTGCAGATCCCGGCGTTCCTCTGCCGGCAGACCGATCTGCTCGAAGCGGCGGGTGCGACCGGCAAGCCGGTGAACATCAAGAAAGGGCAGTGGATGCACCCGGAGGGGATGCGCGGCGCCGTGCACAAGGTGCACAGTGCACGACCGACCAAGAGCGTGCCTAACGATATTGCCATCACCGAACGCGGGACATTCTTCGGCTACGGCGACCTGGTCGTGGACATGCGATCGTTCGCAACGCTGCGTGAAGCTGCGGGATGTCCAGTCATTTTCGACGGCACGCACTCGGTGCAGCAGCCGGGAAGGGGAAAGGACGGCGCGGCCGGTGGGCTGCGCGCACATATTCCGTCGTTGGTTCTTTCCGCCGTTGCGGCCGGTGCTCAGGGCGTATTCCTCGAGACTCACCCGGACCCGGACAACGCGCCCAGCGACGGCCCCAACATGCTTCCGCTGGACGACCTAGCGCCGCTTGTTAGGCGCGCCGTGGCCGTCTGGAAGGCGCGCCGCGCGTGACCAGCATCGACCCAGCGCTCGCCAAGCGCATCAAGCTCGTCGTCCTCGACGTCGACGGCGTGATGACCGACGGCGGCATCGTGTTAGGCGACGTCGATGGCCAGCGCCTCGAGCTCAAGCGCTACGACATCCAGGACGGAATCGGCATCAAGATGCTGCAGTGGGCGGGCATTCGCGTGGCACTCGTCACGGGTCGCGTGTCGAAAAGCGTAGAGCTTCGCGCGCAGGAGTTGGGCATCGAGGACGTGATTCAAGATCAGCACGCTCGCAAGATCGGCGCGGTGCGGCGTCTCGCCAAACAACACGGCATTGCGCTCGAGGACGTCGCCTGTCTCGGCGACGACCTTCCCGATCTCGGCGTCATGCGCGAGGTCGGGCTTCCTGTCGCCGTTGCAAACGCCAGCGAGGATGCGGTCGAAGCGGCGAAAGTCCGCCTAACGCGCAACGGGGGCGCCGGTGCCATACGAGAGCTGGCCGAGCTGCTACTCCGCGCGCGAGACGAGTGGCAGAGTCTTGTCGAATCGTATGTGAAGAGCAGGGACACCGAGGAGATTCCCGCGTGAAGAGTGACGAGATCCTCGCGCAGGGCCGTCGCGTTCTCGATATGGAGCGTGACGCGCTCGGTGAGACTTCACGCCGGCTCGGCGAGGGTTTCGTGCGCGCCGTGCATCTCATCGCCGCCTCGCAGGGCCGAGTGATCGTCGTCGGGGTCGGAAAGTCGGGAATCATCGCGCGCAAAATCGCGGCGACGCTCACCTCCACCGGAACGCCGGCCACGTTCATGCATCCCGTCGAAGGGCTGCATGGCGATTTGGGAATGGTGACCGACGACGACGTCGCGATCCTCATCTCCAAGAGCGGCGAGACGGAAGAAGTCATCACGCTCTTACAGCATCTCAAACGCTTCGGCGCAAAGCTCATCGCCATGACAGCGGTGCCCGACTCCACGCTCGCGCGTGAGAGCGATGCGGTCCTGGATGCATGGGTGCGCGAGGAAGCCTGTCCGCACGACCTGGCGCCGACGACGAGCACGACGACACAGATCGCGTTAGGCGACGCCCTCGCCGTTGTCATTCTGGAACGAAAGGGATTCAAGCGGGAAGATTTCGCGCGCCTGCATCCCGGTGGCGCGCTCGGACGCAAACTGCTCACGCGCGTGCGCGACCTGATGGAGAGTCACCGCCTCCCGATTCTTCCGCCGACGGCCACGCTGCGCGAAGCCATGATTCCGCTCGCCGAGCGCCGCGGCATCGTCATCGTCGCCAATGGCGACGGAACCGTCGGCGGCGTCTTTACGGCCGGCGATCTCACACGGCTCCTTGAGCGGGAAGACAATTTTCTCCCAATCGTATTAGAACAGGTCATGACGCGATCGCCGAAGCTGGCCCGCGCCGAGGAACTCGCGAGCGCCGTGGTGTACCGGATGGAGCAATTCGGCATCATGGCCATGCCCGTCCTCGACGAGTCAAATCGCATTGTCGGAGTCGTTCACTTGCATGATCTCATGCGCGCGGGGGTGGCGTGAAGCGGCCCGCCGTCGCGCGGCTACTCGTTATGGCCGTGAGCGTCAGCAGCGTCATCGGTTGCCAGGGGATGAAAGAGCCGCCCACCGTGCGCGCAGCAACGCTCCCCGACTCCGCGGATCAGATGCTCATTGGCGTCACGACCTATCTGACGGACGCCGGTGTGCGCCGCGCTGAGCTCAAGAGCGATACCGCGCTCATGTACGACGACAACACGCGCACCGAGCTGCGCAAAGTAACCACGATCTTCTATACGATCACCGGCACGCAGAACGCGACGCTCACCGCGAAGGAGGGAACATACAACATGCGGCTCGGGACGATGGAAGGGCGCGGCGATGTTGTCGTGAACTCCGTCGAGGGTCGCCGCCTGACGACGCAGCAACTGCGCTACGACCCGGGACGGAACGAGGTCTCCAGCGATAGCGCGTTCCGCCTGACGATGCCTGACGGGCGTGTGCTTCAAGGCATCGGCTTCATTTCGGATCCCGATCTCAACTCCATTCGCATCCTGAAGAACGTGAAGGCTTCGGGACAGCGCGTAATAATTCCGAAGCAATGAGTGCGCGCGTTAGGCTCGCGGCGTTTGTCATTCTCGCGACTGCAACGGCGTGTGTTGGCCGCGGGCGTCCGCCGCAGCCTGCACAACTGCCACCTACAGTTGTGCCGATCGACACGCTCAAGCGTCCCGTCGTCGATACAACTCGGCCAAGGCCACCGGAGATAATCCCTCCAGTCGATACCGCCGTTAAAGCGCCGCCGCGACCTGCGGGGGAAACCGCGCCCGGCCAGCGCTGTATCCTCGACATCTCGAACCCTCCTGGATCACGCTTCCAGGCCATCAAGAATCCGACGACTGGTAAGTATGTGACGTATTGGGGAGGCGGCGTCAGCGGCCGTTGCCGTCGCCAGGACATAACGATTATTGCCGACAGCGCCGAAACGTACGACGACAATCGCGTCTACTATCTCGTCGGCAACGTCAAGTATCGTGAACGGCGCATCAACTTGGACGCAGATCGCTTGAGCTACTTCGGCGCCGACGAAAAACTCCTGCTCGAGAACAATGTGCGCGCGACGCTCCCGAACGGGACGTCCATGCGCGCGACGACGAGCGAATATTACCGCGCCATCCGCGGCATGCGCCCGACCCCGCGCCTCATCGGACGCGGACGTCCCACGATCGATATGGTCGAGCGTGATTCGTTAGGCAACGAAGGAGCGCCGGTCAACCTCGTCGCCGATCTCATTCTCGCCGAAGGCGACTCGCTCTTCTACGCGTCGAAAAACGTCGTACTGACTCGAACCGACCTCGTGGCGAAGGGCGACTCTGCTTTCGTCAATAACGGACGTCAATACGCGCGCCTCATGAGAGGGCCCGTCATCGAGAGCAAGGGCTCCGAGCCGTACACGCTGAAAGGTAGGGCCATCGACATCTACGCCCGCAACCGTCAGGCCGAGCGTGTCGTGGCGCAAGACAGCGGCAGCGCGGTGAGCAAGACACTTACGCTCACGGCCGACACAATCGACATGCGCGTCACTCAACAAAAGCTGCAACGCGCCTACGCCTTCGGACGCCGCGCGCACGCGACGACACCGGAGCGCGACATCTTCGCCGATTCGTTGTACGTCGTCATGCCTAACCAGCGCATCCGTGAATTCTTCGCCGTGGGTCAGGCCTACGCCGAATCAGATCCCGATTCGGTGAAGATCAAATCCGATGAGCGCGACTGGCTGCGCGGAGATACCATTCACGCGCTCTTCGATTCGCTGCCTGCAGGCGACACGACTTCGCGCCCGCCAATCAAATCTCTCGTGGCCTCGAGTAACGCCAGCTCCTACTATCAAGTCCCATCGAGCGATTCGACGCAGCACGGACGGCCGGCGATCAACTACGTGCGCGGCCGCATCATTGAAGTCGAATTCGCGAAAGATGAGGCTCGGGTCGTGAAGGTGATCGATCAGGCGAGTGGCGTTTATCTCGAGCCGACGAGCGCCAGTGACACAACGCGCACGAATCCCAACGAGCGTCCGCGCCCTGGGGTAAGGCCCCCCGTACGCCCCCCACGTCCTCCAGAGCAGTGAGCGACCCAACCCGCGTTCTCCCACCGCGCGTCCGCGAGCTCCTCGAACAGAAAGCAGCCGGTGACAGATCATTTGTCCTGGCGCTACAGGCAGTCATCCGAGAAGCCGACGACGCGGGTTTGGCCACGCTCGACCGCGTCGTTAAGCGCTACCGCGACGACCACCTCCACGCACTCCGCGTCGAGGGACGTGACGCCGATCACGAGGCAGGGCGTTTGAGCCTGGACGAGGTGCGCTCGCATCTGCTTTCGGTCCTACCACGGCTCGCTGGGGAAGGGCTGGTCAGGCTCGGGATGGAGCCAGTCACTCGTAACGTTTCGCGAATCAGTGTTGCGCCCGGAATTTGGACCGAGATCGCCCCACTCCGATCGCAGGTGGCGGACGTGCTGCGCGAGACAGGGGAGCACGTGGTCGTGCGCGTCCCTCGCACGAGCGGTGAGACGCCAGCCGTCGTTACGGGAAGTCTCCTCGAAGCCGAGCACCTCACAAAAATCTACCGGCGTCGAAAGGTCGTGAACGACGTTCACGTTCGCCTGCAGCAGGGCGAAATCGTCGGTCTGCTCGGCCCTAACGGCGCAGGAAAGACGACCACTTTTTACATGATTGTTGGTCTTATTGAGCCCCTGGAAGGGCGGATCAAGCTCGATGGGCAAGACATCACGACGATGCCGATGTACCGCCGCGCGAGGCGTGGCATCGGGTATCTTTCGCAGGAGCCGTCTGTCTTTCGCAAGCTGTCCGTCGAGGACAACATCCTGGCAATCCTCGAAACGCTTGGGTTATCGGCGAGCGAGCGTGAGGCGCGGCTCGAGCAATTGCTCGATGAGTTGAGCATCAAACATCTGCGGCGCCACAAGGCATACAGTCTGTCGGGTGGCGAACGACGGAGGCTTGAAATCACACGCGCACTCGTGACGCATCCAAAGTTCATGATGTTGGATGAGCCGTTCGCCGGCGTCGATCCGATCGCCGTGCACGATATTCAGACGATCGTGGCGGGGTTGCGGCACCGTGGGATTGGCGTCCTGATAAGTGACCATAACGTCGAGCAAACACTCGACATCGTGGACCGCGCCTACATCATGTTCGATGGGCAGGTCAAGGTGTCGGGCACCGTTCGCCAGCTGGTCTACGACGATACGGTCGCCGAGATCTACCTCGGGCCAACGCTCACCGCGCGTCTGCGCGGCCGCTTCGCAGCAGAGGGCAACATCGCATGAGGCAGGGGCTGCACCAGAGCACTTCTCTCCGGCAGGAGATGAAGATCAATCCACGCCTGTATCAGGCGATGGATTTGCTCTACATGCCACTGCTCGATCTTCAGCAACATCTCAAGCAGGAGCTCCTAACGAATCCATTCCTTGAGCTGCTGGAGCCTGAGGAAGAAGAAGCCGAGGAGGCCGAAGAGACAGCAGAGACGTTAGGCGAACAGACCGAGCCCACACCGGAAAAGACAGAAACCGAGTCTGCGGGCGAGATCGATTGGGAAGAGATCCTGCTCGAAGGCTTCGATACGGGCGTGCGTCGCGAAGAGTACGAAGAGCGCGAGTACTTCGAGCCGGTCAGTGTCGAAACGCGCGACCTCTCTGACCACTTGCTCGATCAAGTGCAGCTGCTCGAACTGACGCCGCGTCAGCGCATGCTGGCCGATGAGTTCATCGGCAACATCAACGAAGACGGATACCTCTGTTGCACGCTCGAAGAGATCCTGAACGGCATCAACGACGAAGTCGGCCGCGCAGCCGATGCGGAGGAGAACTTCGATCGTGAGCTTCCTCTTTACACTATGGCGGAAGCAGAGGACATGCTGCGCATCGTGCAGGGGCTGGATCCCGACGGCGTCGGCGCTCGCGATCTGCGCGAGTGCCTGCTGCTGCAGCTACGCGAAGAGCACTCGGAACAAACGCTGCAGTACCGCCTGGTCTTCGAAGCGTTCGATGAGCTGATCAACCATCGCTGGAGCGAGATCTCCAAGCGCTTCGGTATTTCGCCGCAGGAAGTTCAGAGTGCGGCCGACGAGATCGCGAAGCTCGATCCCAAGCCAGGGCTGCGCTTCAGCGCCGAGAAAGACAATTACATAACGCCGGATCTCGTGGTCGAGAAAATCGACGGCGAATACCACGTCTTCTTGAACGACACGAACCTGCCGCGACTGCGCCTGAGTCGTGCCTATCAAGAGATCGCGCGCGATAAGAAGAAGTTCGAAGGCGACAACAAAGAGTTCATCGCATCCAAGCTCAATTCAGCAAACTGGATGATTCAGGCTATCGAGCAGCGTCGCCAGACGATGCTCAAGGTCATGAATTACATCGTCGAGCGACAAAAGGACTTCTTCGAAAAGGGCGTGCAGCACCTCAAGCCGCTCACGCTTCGTGAAGTCGCTGAAGTCGTGAGCATGCACGAATCGACGGTGAGTCGCGTGACGAACGAGAAATTCGTGCAGACACCGCGAGGTGTGCTTCCGCTCAAGTTCTTCTTCTCGTCAGGCTTGTCTACCACGGGTGGCGAAGATGTGTCGGCCAGGGGGATTAAGGATCAGATCCAGAAGCTGGTCGAGAACGAAGACCCCAAGAACCCACTGACAGATCAGGCGATCGTGAACGTGCTGCGCGAGAGCGGTGTCAACATCGCGCGCCGTACGGTCGCCAAGTACCGCGACCAGTTAGGCGTGCTCTCGGCGCGGATGCGCAAGCGCGTCTAGCATGGCCACGCATCCGCCGCCGACGCGACCTTCATACGGCGTCGTCACGCCGGCGGAGGTGGCTGCTGTTGCCGGTTCGGCCGATCGAGGGGCAGTGGACGTTTCCGTCCTGGTTCCCGCGAAAGATGAAGCCGAGAATCTGCCGCTTTTCATGGAGCAGGCAGCCGCCGCGTTTGCCTCTGATCGGCGGACGAAGTACGAAGTGGTTGTAGTTGATGACGGATCGACAGACGATACATGGAACGTGCTGCGCGTCCTCGCGGAACGCTACGATTTCCTCAGGCTAGTTAGGCACCGCCGGCAGCGCGGCATCGCGGACGCATTGCGAACGGGGAACCTGCACGCACACGGGGATGTCCTCGTCTTCTTCCCGGCCGACCTGCAGTACAAGCCGGAAGACATTCCGCGCCTCGTCGTCCCGATTCTCGCGGGCGACGCCGACATGGTCACCGGCTATAAGCAGGGCGTCTACGAGAAGGCCTTCGTTTCGCGCATCTACAACCGCCTGAGCCGCGCGCTCTTCAAAGTGCCCGTGCGCGATCTCAATTCGGTGAAGGCGTACCGGCGCGAGATCATGGACGTGATTCCGATCCGTCCCGATTGGCACCGTTACATGATCGCGATTGCCGCCGTCGAGGGGTACAGCTTGCAGGAGATTCCGGTGCCGCTGTATCCGCGCCACGCGGGCAAGTCCAAGTTCGGCGTCGGACGCATTCCCGTCGGCGTGCTGGACATGCTCTCGGTGTGGTTCGAGCTGCGCTTTGGGCGTAAGCCGCTCTTGCTCTTCGGCTCGTTAGGTGCCGGTCTGTTCGCGCTCGGCGTCCTTGTCGGACTGGCAGCCATTGCGGTGCGCTTGTTCGGCGGAGTCGGGTACCGCCCGCTCTTGACGCTCGTCGAGACGTGCCTCTTGTTAGGCTCCGTATTCATCGCGACCGGGCTCTTGGGCGAACAGATTGCCGGACAGCGCGCTCAGATCCGCGAGCTGCAGCGACAGCTGGATACGCTGCGCGACTCCACCACTCCTCCATCGGAGTCATAGCCGCGCACGCGACGTCCACGCCGCTCCGCGTCGTCTTTCTCACGCATTCGTACCCGCGCTATTCAGGCGATGCGGCGGGTTCGTTTCTCCTCACGCTCGCTCAAGCGCTCGCGGCGCAGAGCGTCCAGGTCGACGTTGTCGCACCGAGCGGAGCTGGCCTTGCGCCATACGAGCTTCTTGAAGGCATCCCGGTGCACCGATTCCGCTACGCGCCTCGCAGCTGGGAGACGCTGGCGTACACAGGGACGATGGCCGAGACTGTAGCCGGTTCTCTCCGCGGAAAGCTCGCGATGCTGGGCTACCTGAGAGGGCAGGGGACTGCCTTACGACGCGTCATGCAGCAGGTCGGTGCGAACGTCCTGCACGCGCATTGGTGGTTCCCAGCAGGCCTGGCCGCGACGCGTCCGTTCATCGTGACGATGCACGGCAGCGACGTTAGGCTCGCCGTGCAGAAACGCTGGGCGCATCCGTTGTTTCGCGGTGTACTGCGCCGCGCGAGCGCGGTGACTACGGTGTCGCGCTGGCTCGCAAGGCAGGCGCAAGAGATCATGCCTGTCGCCGAGCCGATAGTCGCGCCGATGCCTGTGAATACCGCTCTTTTTGGGCCAACTCCGAACACGCGGAACAGTGACGAGATTCTCTTTGTTGGCCGCCTGAACGAGCAGAAGGGAATCCGTTTCTTGCTGCAGGCGCTCGCTGTAATGCGCCGGCCTGTCAAGTTGACCGTGATCGGCGAAGGCCCCGACGGACCCGCGCTGCGGCAGCAAGCCGCACAGTTAGGCATAGCCGAGCGCGTCAGCTGGAGTGGGAATGTTTCGCGCGACGCGCTTGCGCAGCTGTACCAACGAGCGACCGTACTGGCGATGCCATCTGTCAACGAAGGCCTTGGCCTCGTCGCTGTCGAGGCTCAGCTGTGCGGAACTCCTGTTGTTGCCTTTGCGTCGGGCGGCGCGCCGGACGTGATTGCAGACGGCCAGTCCGGGCTCCTCGTGCCGCCAAAGGACATCGCGGCACTGGCGGCCGCGCTCGACAGAATCATCGCTGACCGCAACCTTCAGAACTCGTTAGGCGCCATGGGGCGCGTGCAAGCGCTCATGAACTTCGGGCCGGAATCGGTCGCTGCGCGCTACGCCGCCATCTATCGGACGGTGCTCGATAATGCAGCTGCCTAACCGCTGGCGCTGGCTGCGCCCGATGGGCGCTGTCTTGTTCGTTGGTTTCGCCGTCGCCGTTGTCGCGACTCAGTGGCAGGAGGCGAGACAGGCCGCCGCCACGACGCAGGTTGTATGGCGGCTGATCGCCGCCGCGACTGTCACCGTGTTCATCGCGTATGTCCTCCTGATCGAGACATGGCGACGCACTGTCACGGCCTGGGGCCAGAACGAGCGGCTCGGATGGGGCGACGCCGCGCGCATCTGGTTCATCTCGAACCTCGGCCGCTACGTCCCTGGAAAGATCTGGCAGATCGGCGCCATGGGTGTGATGGCGCAGGAGCGCGGCGTGTCGCCAGTGGCGGCCGCTGGATCCGCCGTCGTCGTCAACATCGTGAGCGTGATCGCAGGAGTTGGGGTTGTTGTTGCCACTGGCGGACGCGTACTCGCTCGTTATGCAGGCGAGACTGCGGCGTTGGCTGCAGTGTTGGTTGTCGCGCTGCTTGTACTCCCGGCCGGTGCAACGCTGATGCTGCGTCTCTACCGGCGTCTCACAGGACGTGCGTTGAATCTCGGCACGCTACCGCCGCGCGCGCTCGTCATCGCACTCATCGGCACGAGCGTCGCGTGGCTGCTGTACGGCGTCGCATTTCGATGGTTCGCGCTTGGCGTCGGAACTTCTTCTGCGGCGGGTCTTGCGTCTTACACGGCTGCCTACACGTTCTCGTACCTCCTGGGCTACCTTGTGCTGCTTGCGCCTGGTGGCATCGGGGTGCGCGAAGGCGCCCTCGTCGCCTCCATGACGCAGCTCGGTCTCGCATCGAGTGGAGAGGCGACGCTTGTCGCAGTAACATCACGCCTCTGGCTGACCGCACTCGAGGTGGGCCCGGGAGTATTACTGCTCGCCTTGAGTACAGCACCACGAAGTCCCCGAAGTCCCCGCAGGCCGACGCCAAGCTCGGAATGACGACTGAGACGACACAAACGCGCGACTCGCTCGCGCGTGAGCCACGTTATGCACGCACGATCGCCGCGCTCATCTGCGTGCTTTGCGCATTTACGCTCGCGTATCCCGCGCTGGCCGGGATGTTTCTGATCAACCCCAACAGCGATCAGTACATCGCCGGATACGCGTTCCGCGAGTTTGCGGCGCAGTCGCTCAAGAGTGGGGCAGGGTTCCCGCTCTGGAACCCTTACTTGTACGGCGGGATGCCGTACGTCGCAGCGATGCATGGGGACATTTTTTACCCCACGTTCCTGTTGCGCATGTTCTTGCCCACGGACGTGGCGATGACGTGGGGCTTCATCATTCACGTCGTGCTGGCCGGCTATTTCTGTTTTGTGTTCCTGCGCGCGCTGGGCCTGTCCTATTGGGCGGCTGTGATCGGCGGCTTGGCGTACATGTTAGGCGGCAACGTCGCCGGACTCGTTTCGCCGGGCCATGATGGCAAGTTGTTCGTTGCTGCCCTAACGCCACTCGCGCTGTACTTATTGACGCGGTTTATTCGCGATGGTCGGCTCTGGGCGTGGGGCGCGCTCGCAGTGACGATCGGCCTGGCTGTACTGTCGCCACATCCGCAGCTCTTTCAGTACATGCTGCTCGTGGGCGGCGCTTTCGCGCTGTTCATAGCTTTTGCCGATCCGAGTGTTCGCGAGCTCGAGCGCAAGCTTGTGTTTCGCCGGCTGGCGTTCGCGTTAGGCGCCATCGTACTCGGTGCGATGATCGGCGCAATTCAATATCTCCCGGTCGCCGAATACGTCGACTGGTCGCCTCGCGCCGCAGGAAAGAAGGGGTGGGAGCACGCGATCTCTTATTCGATGCCCCCCTCCGAGCTGTTCAACACCTACCTACCGCAGTTCACGGGGATGCTGGACCGCTACTGGGGCGTGAATCGCATCCATCTACATAGCGAGTACATCGGCACCGCTGTGATGGTGCTCGCGGGCTTGGCATGGACTCGGAAAAGCGACATAGGGACACGCCGCATCATGTGGTGGGCGACAGGCATGCTCGCCGTTGCTGTGCTCTGGGCGCTCGGCGGCAACACGCCCTTCTATCGCTTGGTGTACGCCGTCGTTCCTGGCACGAAGTTCTTCCGCGCGCCGAGCATCATGCTGTACGTCGTTCAGCTCGCGACGGCTGTGCTGGCTGCTCTGGGCGCTGAGCGCGTCCTGCGCGGCGACGTGTCGCGCCGCTACATAGCCGGCTGGGGAATCGCCGCCACCGCAATCGCGTTAATTGCGAGCGCCGGGGGCCTAACGAGTATCGCGGCTTCGATAGCTCCGGCAGAAAAGGCGGATGCTGTTGCAGCCGCCAATGGCGCGTTGGTTGCCGGCGCGTGGCGCAGTGCGCTTTTCGTGTTCTTTGCGCTTGTCGTACTGTTCCTCGCGTGGCGTCAGCGGCTCACTGCGCAACAGGCAGCCATCAGCCTCGGCTTTGTGCTTCTGCTCGACCTTTGGAGCATCGAGCGCAAATACTGGATGTTCATGCCTCCAGCGAGCGAGACCTTCGCTGCCAACGATATCACGCGCTACTTAAAAACCCAGCCGCAACCGACGCGCGTGATCGCACTGGCCCTCACGCAAACCCCAGCGGGGCGCGACCCCTATATCGACGGGACCGACGGGCTCATGGCCCACAACATCCGCGACGCGTTAGGCTACCACGGCAATCAGATCGATCGCTACGATATTCTAGCCGCACGGCCAAGATACGATCAGATCGCGAATCCCAATTTCTGGTCAGTCGCCAATGTGGACTTCTTCCTCACGAACGTCGACTCGCTCCCGCTCGCAGGCGCGACGAAGGTCATGGGCCCCGTTACATCGCCCGTGGGTACGCCTCTCTATCTGCATCGTCTCGCGGGAACGCATCCTTTTAGCTGGGTCGCACCTGTAATCGTCAAAGCCGACGACGAAGCAACGACGAACACACTGCTCGACCCGCGATTCGACGTTAGGCGCGCCGCGCTTTTCGCACCTGATGCACAAGTCAAGGCGCAGCAGGTGACCGCGCTCCCGGAACCGCTTGCAATCGAAACGAACACATCGGGCTACAAACCGGGGCACTTCGTCATCGACCTCACGGCGCCTGCGCCCGCGGGATCGGCCCTCATCGTCTCCGAGAACTACTATCCCGGCTGGTCAGCGACGGCAGACGGCAAGCCCGTTCCAGTC
>Ga0187893_10002031_pt1 | contig 45870 bp, 42 predicted proteins | sample MA1701074metaG_FD_139574 | JGI IMG/M metagenome (GOLD analysis project Ga0187893, IMG submission 139574) | White microbial mat communities from a basaltic lava cave in the Kipuka Kanohina Cave System on the Island of Hawaii, USA - MA170107-4 metaG ... | reverse complement strand
GATCGCGATCGGCGCGATCGCGAAGACAAGGACCGGCCCGAGCCCAAGATCGAAGAGCTCGTCAAGGAAGGGCAGGACATCGTCGTCCAGGTCGCCAAGGAGCCGCTCGGCACCAAGGGTGCGCGGCTGACGTGTCATGTGACGCTGCCAGGACGGTTCCTGGTGTTCATGCCGACCGTGGATCACATCGGCATTTCGCGCAAGATCGACAGCCGTGAAGAACGGTCGCGCCTGCGCGGCATCGTCCGCGAATTCCGCGACCAGCACAGTTTCAATGGCGGCGTGATCATCCGCACCGCGGCCTCCAACCGTTCGAAGGAAGACATCCTTGCCGACCTGAACTACTTCTACAAGATCTGGGTCGAGATGCGGAATCGCGGCGAGCAGCGCCGGGCGCCGGTCACGGTGTATCAGGAGCCCAGTCTGGTGGCGAAGCTGCTGCGCGATCTGCTTACCGACGACTACTCGGCGATCCGGATCGATCATCCGGTGGAACACCAGCGCGCCCTCGAGTTCATCGGCCGCATCATGCCGAACCTCGCCAACCGCGTGAAGCGCTACGAGAAGGAGTTCCCGATCTTCGAGGAGTACGGCGTACAGGCCGAACTGGACAAGGCGTTGCGCAGCAAGGTGTGGCTGAAGTCGGGCGGATCGATCGTCATCAACCAGACCGAAGCGCTGGTGGCGATCGACGTCAACACCGGCCGCTACGTCGGCAAGAAGACGTCGGGCCGGCTCGAAGACACGATTCTCAAGACCAACCTCGAGGCGGCGAAGGAGATCGTCCGGCAGATCCGCCTGCGCGACCTGGGCGGCATCATCGTCTGCGACTTTATCGACATGGAAGAGAAGAAGAACCGCCAGAAAGTGTTCCAGGCGGTGGAGCAGGAGCTGCGCAAGGATCGCGCGCCATCGAAAGCGCTGCAAGTGTCGGATTTCGGCCTGGTGATCGTCACGCGCAAGCGCGTCAAACAGAGCCTCGAGCGCGTCCTGACCGAGCCGTGCCCGTATTGCAGCGGCGCCGGGACGATCAAGTCGAGCGCGACGGTGTGCTACGAGATTCTTTCGGAAGTGAGGAAGGTCGGCTCCGATCTCGACGGACCAGGCGTGTTGTTACGCGTGAACCCCGACATTGCGCGGGCGCTGCAGGAAGAAGAACGCGGCGTGCTGAAGGACTTGAAGAACATGCTGCAGAGGGACGTCATCGTGAAGTCGGACGCCCATCTGCATCATGAACAGTTTGACGTCATGTCGATCGGCGGTTAAGCCGGCGGCATGTGGATCAGGTAGTGGACGCCGCCACGATTGATCCACACCCGCACGTATTCGTTGCCCTTCAACATCTCGACGCGCGACCCGCCGCTGCCGGCGCGCGGCAAGCTGTCGGGACCGGGCATCAGGTCCTTGAGTTCCGCCTGCGGGACGATGCTGACCACTTCGCGGCCGGCAACTTTGCCGCCTTGCAGGAATTCGACCCAGCGTTCCATGGTCTGGCCGGCCACCTGGGGTGACGCCGGCTGCGCGGTCAGGCGCACTTGATACGTGCCGGCCTTGAGGGGCTTGCCGTCGGCCATCACGCTACGGGTCAGGCGGACCGAGCCGAGCGCGGCCTCACCGGCCGGCGCCTGGCCTTGCTGAGCTTGCGCGGCGGCAACCGCGAACACGCTCAGGAGCACTGCAACAAGCCATCTGACCTTCATCTGGTATCTCCTCCGGCGTTCATTATGCCAGAAGCCTGCCAGGTGAAGCTGCGGACGAAACGCTCTAGTGCAGAGCTAAGGGTTACGGGTTAAGAACGAGATTGCCCTTTTCTTAACTCTGCGCTCTTAACTCTTGACTACTTCTTGGTAATCACCACGGACCCGCTGTGGCTGCGGACCGACAGGATGGCACTGGCATCACCGTAGCTGCCGCGAATGGCGCGCGGACTGCTGCGACGCTCGCCCGGCCGGGTCTGGCCGACCGCGCGCAGCGTGATCGGCACATCCGAGCGGACGTTGCCGCTGAACGTGTCGGCGTCGAGCTCGAAACCGGTGTTGCCCGACAGGATGATGCGCACGTCGCCGGAGTGCGACGTGAACTCGTAGCGTCCGTTCTTGGTCAGCGGCGCGTCGAACTCGATGTTCCCCGAGAGCGATTTCGCCTCGAGCCGCTCAATCTGCGATCCCGACAGCCGAACATCACCGCTCACCGTCCCGGCGTCGAGCGTGCGGACCTTCAGCCCGCTGCCAATGACGTTGCCGCTCACGGTGCCGAGGACGAGCGCCGTCTGCGTGCCGATGTCGCGCGCCACCACGTCTCCCGACACGGTCTTGGCGAGCGCCACGTTCGGCGTATTGGTGATGTTGACGTTGCCGCTGATCGCCTCGGCACGGACTTCGCCGCGGACGTTGGCGATCGTGAGATCGCCGGAGATGGATTTCACCGCGACGGTGGCGCCAGCCGGCACCGCGATGACGTAATCGACGCTGGCCGACATGCTGTTTCTGCCGCTGCCCGACCTTCGTGGATAAATCGTGCGCACCTCGACTCGGCCGTTGAAGTTGTTGATGTCGACGCGGAGCAGGTCGAGCAGGCGTTTGGCCTCGGCTTCGTTGCGATGGCGCACGCGCTTGGTGGCGTCGATCCGGATTTCCGATCCCGCCCCCCCGGTGACGCGGACATCGCCCGCGAGATGTGACAGGTCGAGAGCGGCGCCGTCGCCGACCTTGATGGTCTGCGAGACCTTGTCGATCTGCTCCGGACCCTGACGCGACTCCTGGTAGCGTTCGAACCACGCGCTCCTCGGGTTGTCGTCGCGATCGGCCACCAGGTTGCGCAGAGTGACGGCCCCCTCCACCGTGCTGGGGGCCAGCCCTTCGACTACGCTCAGGGCAAGCAGCGCGCCGGCGATGAGGTACGGGAGAAATCGGATTGGCATAGGCGCTATTGCGACAGCGTCTGGGCCCTGCGGCCGGCCTCGGCTTGATTGCCCTTGCGCATCTCGTTGATCAACTCCACGGTTTGCTGCAGCAGCGCTACTTTGCTGCGCAGCGCGTCGAACAGGCCATCCTGCGCGTTGGTGCTGGACGGTTGCACCCTGAGCGCGGCGCGGCTTTCAGTGATCGCCTGATCGATCACCGTCAGGTTTTTTTGCAGCACCGCGGCCACTTGCGGATCGAGCTCGCCGGTGTCCTTGTTGGCGATGGTCTGCAGGTCGTCGATGGCCTTCTGGTAATGCTTCTCGGCGGCTTCGAACTCCGCGGTCACCGATTCCACCGTCACCTCGGCCGGCGCATCGGCGGCGACGGTCTCGCCCCCCGAGCTGGCGCTGCGGCTTACGAGCGGCCAGAGGCCGATCGTGGTTGCCAGCGTGAGCACCGCCGCGGCGGCGAGCCACACCGGCCAGTTCTGCCGCGTCGGCATCAGCTGGACTCGCGCTCTTGGCAGCGGCTCGGCGGCCACGGCTGATTGCAGCCTGTTCCAGACGCCGGCCGGCGGCTCTCGCCGATCGAGCATGAACGCGGCGGCACGGATGCTGCGGAGGTCGATGACCAGCGCGCGACACTCGGCGCAGGCCTCGAGATGCCGCTCGACGTCGCGCTGTTCGGCGGGGTCGAGACGCCCGTCGACGAGGTCGACGAGGACATCAGCTTGAAGGTCTGCGCACTTCATAACTTTGAACTCTTAACTCTTCACTCCATGAGCCAGGTAGTACCTGATCCTCATTCTCGCTTTGTGCACCTGCGATTTCGACGTCCCCTCCGAGATGCCGAGCATCGCGCCCACTTCCTGGTGGCCGAACCCTTCCACGTCGTGGAGCAGGAACGCCGCCCGGCACGCCGGCGGCAGCGCGTCGATCGCGCGCTCGAGATCGATGCGGCTCACCGCGCCGACCAGCGGCACCGGCGACGCCACCGGCGGGGCATCGGGCTCGTCCAGCGAGTCGGTCTGCTGGCCCATCCGCGTCTGCCGGTTGCGGAGGACATCGAGACAGTGATTCATCGCCAGCCGATACAGCCAGGTGCCCAGAGATGATTCGCCGCGGAAGCTCCCGAGCTTGCGATAGGCCAGCAGGAAAATGTCCTGCAGCAAATCGTCCGCCTCGCCGTGACCGCCCATCATCCGGCTCGCCAGATTGTAGAGCCGGGTGGCGTGCTGCCGGTACAGCGCCTCGAATGCCGACCCGTCGCCCGACCGGATACGCCCGACCAATTCGAGGTCGGCGTTTCTCACGTCACCTACAGGCTTAGACGGGGCGACGAATGGGGACGTTGATGAGGGTGCCAAGGGTGCCATTTGGTGCCGCGGTCGGCCCGGGGCCGGCGGCGTCTCGTCCCAAACAGACGTGCCAGACGCCGGATTGGTTCGTATTTATTACCGGGTTTTCTTCGACGGCCAACGCACTTTCGTGAATCCTACGACCCGCCGGGGCGTGACCGTCAGCCCTTCGGCGGTGAGCATCGATCGTTTGAGCGCCAGGCTGGAGTAGCCGCCCAGCTGGCCGCCAGCCGCGATTACCCGATGATAGGGCAGTCCGGGCCGGCCGGCCTCGCGAAGGATGTTTCCCACGGCTCGCGCCGCCCCCGGGCGACCCGCCAGCCGCGCCACATCGCCGTAGGTGCTCACGCGGCCGGGGGGGATTCTGGAGACCACGGTCAGGACCTTGCGTTCAAACGTCGTCATCGGCCGAATGTCACCTTGAAGCGGATGCTGGTGCCGCCCAGATCGGTTTCGTTGAACTCGGCGGACACGCCGCCTTCCCCGATCGCATTTGGAATCGTCGTCCAATTGAATTCGCCGGCCACACCGAGCCAGCGCAGGATGCGGTATTCCGCGCCACCGTACAGGTGATACCCGCTGAATCGATCGTCGACGTCTTCTTCGGGCGCCGCAAACGCCGACGTTTCCTGGTAGGCGTAGGACGAGTAGCCCGCCGCAACGTACGGACGGAGTCGCGGCGCACGCCGGAAACGAACCTGCCATCCCGCGCTCAGCTCGAGTCCGGTAATGGTGAGCTCGACGGGAATGTTCAGCGGGAACTCTTCGCCGCCAAGGATGAACACGCGCTGGCCCTCTTCGCGAATGCGCCACGCGCCGACCTCCGCGAACAACCCCTGGTAGGGCAGGGTCACCCGCCCACCCCCGCCGAAGATCGGCTCCGTCGGGCGTCCGAGAATCACCTCGAAGCTGTCGGCGGCGGTGAAGTTCATCACGCCCGTCATCACGTAGCCGCCGATTTCAATGCTGCGCGATTGCGGCGCGGCAGATGGCGGAGTGCGCGCCTGCGGCTTCGCCTGCGCGTGGGCGTTGACTGCGACACCGGCTGACAGCAGCAGCGCGAGAGCAGCGACGCGCGTCATCGCGCCAGGCCCAGGCCGCGAAGCGTTGCGCGCGGGTTGATCAGGCCGAAGCCGTACTGATCGTCGCGGCCGCTGGCGCCCTGATCGGTGGCGAAACGTTTCATCGCCGCCTCGATCGCCGCGGGACTGGTGATTCCCTGCTGCATCAGGAGCGCGGCGAAGCCCGACACGTGCGGCGTGGCCATCGAAGTGCCCTGGAGAAAGTACTCGGCGAAAACGTCGGCGCGCGGCCGCCGGAATTGCGATGGCGGCAGGAAGTACGTCTCGAGCAGATCGGAATCCAGCGTCTGCTGCAGGATGCCTCCCGACGTGCCGCCCTGACGCTGATCGCCGCCGGGCGCCACCAGTTCCACATACGATCCGGTGGTTGAGTAGTAGGCAAGGTTGAGCGTGCGTCCGACGGCGCCCACGGCGACCACGCCATCGATCTCGGGTGCAAATTGCGCGAGCCGATTGGGCTGGTTGCCGATATCGCGGGTATTGCCCGACGCCACCGCGATGAAACATCCCCGGCTGACCGCATAGCGAAGGGCCTCGGCCACCACGGGCGCGGGCCCGCCAGTGGTGCGGCCGATGCTCAGATTCACGACCCTCGCACCGTTGTCGGCCGCGTACCGGATCCCCCGCGCCACCACGTCGTCGGTGCCTTGAAAGCGGCTGCCGAAGATCTCATCCCACAGGCCCTCGATGATCTTCACCGGCATCAGCCGCACGTTGTAGGCCATGCCCGCCGGTCCCCGGCCGTTGTTCGTCAGCTGTCCAACGGTGCCGGCCACGTGAGTGCCATGACCGTCGACGTCCACCGGCAGGTCGTCATCCCAGATGAAATCGCGGGGCGCGACGAAGCGATCCGATCCGCTCTCACCGAGCTCCGGCGCCGCGGCAAACGGGACCTCAATGGTGCCGAGCGCTGGATACAGGCGACCATTCAGCACGAACCCTGTGACGTTGCGGTATTCGACTGTGATCGTCCGGTAGGCCATGCCGCTGTCGAGCACCGCGACGATGATGTCGCGGGTGGCGCCGGGTTGAATGTCCCACGCGCGTTCCATGTCGATCGCCGGGAAATTCCACTGCCGGTCATAGAGCGCATCGTTCGGCCGCACCATGGCGTAATTCCGGTAGCGCGGTTGCGCGTACTCGACATCGTCGCGCCCGCGCATGGCCGCCGACACGGCTTCCGGATCGGCGTCTGCAGGGATGCTGACGACGTCGAAGTCGTCCGGGTCGCCTTTGTATTTCACGATGATCGATCCGGCCACGAAGGGCTGTCGATTGACGCCTTCCCGCATGATCAGCGCCGCATCGGCCGCGGTGCGCGCGGCGCGCGGCGGATCCTGATCGCGCAGGCCGCGCTCGATCGCCGGAAGACCGAACTCGCGAAGCACGGCGCGCGACGCCGGGGCCTGTTGGGCCTGCATCACGACGGTGAACAGCCCCGCCACCGCGGCGAAGGCCGGAAGCGCTCTCATCCTTGTAATGTTGCTACAGGTAGGTCAGCGGATCGATCGAATATTCGGCCGGATCGAGCGACGCGGTCACGGTCTTTGGCCCGCTGGTGTTCGGCGCCACTTCCCACAGGTTCACTTCGATCGGAAACTCGAACAGCTCGCCGGTGCCGGTGAGCACCAGCTTGACACGCGGCTTGTAGGGATCGGGGGCGTGAACGGCCAGGACGACACCGATTGACCGATCGTCGAGCCGGACGAGATTCCCGGGCGGGTAGATGCCGAGCAGCTGAATGAAACGGCGGACCAGGTTCTGGTCGAACTGGTGGCCGTCGTTGCGCTTCAGCACTTCGAGAATGCGATCCGATGGAAACGCACCCTGATACGGGCGTTGCGAGCGCATGGCGTCGTAGACGTCGGCGATGCCGCACAACTGCGTGCCGATGTTCAACCCGGCCCGTTTCGCGCCGAAGGGATAGCCCGTGCCGTCGATCCGCAAGTGATGCTCGAAGGCGATCACCGGCGCGATGGTCGGCATCTCGGGCGTGCGTCGCAGGATTTCGGCGCCGTCGATGACGTGCATGCGCATGACGTCGAACTCGCTGTCGGTGAGCTTGTCCGGTTTGTTGAGGATCTCGGTCGGCGTGCGGACTTTGCCGATGTCGTGCATCAGCGCCGCCAGGCCCAGTTCCCGCAGGGGCTGACCGTCCATCCCGAGAGCGCGCGCCTGCGACATGGTGAGGATCGACACGTTCACCATGTGCGTGAACGTGTAGTTGTCGTAGTTCTTCAACGCGGTCAATGCGATCAGCGCGGTCCGGTTCGACGACACCGCCTGGGCGAGCGAGTCCACGAGCGCGCGCGCGGCTTTCGGATCCGGGATGCCCTCGCTCTTGGCCATCTCCCAGACCGAGCTGGCGAGATTGGTCGCGTCCGCATACATTTTTCGAACCGTCGCGGTGTCGGTGCCGCTCGACTCTTCTTTCTTGTCTTCGGTCTGGAGGCGGCCGACGCGAATGTGCACGAGGTTGTTCAACACCGCCATCGGGTCGGCCGCGTCGGCGCCGGGCGCCGACTCGCCAGCTTTCCGCTCCGGATGCGCGATCGTCATCGCCAGCGTCTGCAGTTCCTCCGGCGTCGCGCCCCGCTCGAAGGCGATGCGTTCGATGCCAAGGCTCTTCAACCGGCGAATCATCTCGCCCATCGTGTCGGCCGCCTTCGGCAGCGGCAGGTCGCCGACGATGATCTCGTTGCCGATGATGCCGACGGCTATCGACGGCTGTTCGGCCAGCAGCGCGTTCAGGGATTCGAACAGCACGTCGAACGACTTCCGCACCAGTGGATGCGCCGGCGAGTACAGCTGCGCGCCGCGGAGCGCCGCCGCCAGCTTTTTCAAGAACTCTTCCGAGGCCCGCAACCGGGCGATCTGATCCATTACTGCGCGGCTCCCTGCTTGATCTCTTGCTTAGCTGGGCGGCGCACCGGCGCGGGTTCGGCCAACACGGCTCTTGCGATCTTGCGCACCCCGTACGAGCCGGCTCTCGCGGCTTCTTCGAGCGCGAAATCGGCGTTCGAATGTCCCATGGCGCGCAGCGCGCGCGCGGCGGTGGTGCGGAAACGCGAGGTGCGGCCAGGCGCCCACCATTCGCCGCGATGCAGGATGTCCTTCAACGTCGACACCGATTGCTCGTCGGTGGCGACGCGGCCCAGCGATTCCATCGTCTGCGTGAGCAGACCTTCGTTCGCTGCCGTGAATGGCGTGTTCGACAGGATGAGCGCGAACAACGGCGCGGCTTTTTCATCGCGGAACGCGCTGAGCGACTGGAGGATGGCGTCCTTGGTGCGGTCGGCCCCGCTCCTCAGTGCCTGCTCCAGGATCTGATACGCGTCCCTGGTGCCGACCTGCAGGATGGCGCGGAGCGCCTCACGCTGCACCCCGGCATCGTTGTCGTCGAGCAGAGTGCGCAGGTCGGGCAACGCGGCGTCGCCGCCGAGGGCGCGCAGCAGATCGACCGCGGCGCGGCGCACGGCAGGATTGCGGGAGTTGCGCATCTCGTTGGCGTACTCGCGCGCGGCCGGGCCGAACGAGATCAGAATGTCGCGCAGCCGGCGAACCGTCTTGGGGTTCTCTTCGCCCATGATCGCGTCCGACATCGGCTTCACCAGCACCGGACCGATCGTCTTGCACAGCTGTTTGGCGATGCCGAACTCGACGTCGGTCGCTCTGCTCAGGAACGCCGAGAGGTGACGGACCACCGGCCCCTCGACCAGCCTCGTCATACCGGCGGCGGCGGTGGCGGCAAAGGGTGACGTCGGGTCCTTCGCGGTGGTGGCGATGGCGTCGAGCACCTCGTGCGCTTCCTTGAGGTCCCCAGCCAGCACCAGATCGTCGATGTCCTTCACGGCCGTATCGAGCACGCCGGACCATGCATCGGGCCGCTTCTCGATCTTCAGCAGGTCGAGAATCAACCGCTGATCGTGCGCGCGGATCTGGTCTGGTGTAATCGTCGACAGCCAGGCGCGAATCCGCGCCGGCGGGTCGTCGCCGATCTTGTCGACCTCCAGCGGCTGCGACATCGCTTGCGCAAACGTCAGCTCCTGCGCATAAGCGTCGGAGACGAATTGCGCATCCGTGTAGTGCATCAGCATCTCGCTGGAGCGCAGCCACACGCGTTCGAACTCGGTGTTGTCCTCGAATGCCTCCGCCGCTTGCCTCATCGCCGCCTCGAGGATCTCCTGCTGCTTGTCCTTGTCGGGGACGAGGGTCTGGAACGCGGTGGCGAGCCGGGCGTTGGCACCGTGATCCTTGACGATATTGTCGACGAGGAACTTGGTGATCATCTCGTCGGTGATGCGCGTCTGGAGTTCGCGTCCGAGGTCGAGTCGCTGGCCGCCTGCACCGCTCGCGGTCTGCGGCGGATCGGTGATCAGGGTCAGCAGCATGTCGGGCGACATCTGCGCTGCGGCGGCGGCCATCTTGTCGAGCGTCCCGTCCAGTTCTTCGGGTTTGCGATCGGCCGTGTAGTTGGCGAGCCCGTGCATCAGCTCGACGAGCGACTTGCGCTGATGGATCGAATCCTCGCCGGCGGCCCTGCCGGCTTCTTGCAGCTTCTGCGCAAACTCGGCCAGGCGCTCAGGGTTGTCGGCCAGCGCCATGATGTCTTCGATCGACGCGCCGGTGCCGCCGCCGTCACCCTCGCCGGCGTCGCCGGTGCCACTGCCGCCTTTCCCTCCCTTTTGCTCTCGCAGCAGCGTGAGGATGCGATCCCACGTGGCGCTTTCGCCGCCGCCGCCGCGCTCACGGAGCACTTCGGCGTAGTCGATTTCCTTCAGCGTGATCGCCTTGTTCCCGGTCTGCTCCCACGCCTTGACCACGCCGCCCATGGCGCGCGCATCTTCAGGCGACTTGGCCAGGAGCGAGAGGAACGTGTGCCAGGCCGCGTTCTCGAGACCGTCGAGCAGCGTCATCTCGATGATCAACTGCTGGTGAAGCAGGACCGCCAACTCGTTGACCGACTGCTCGGGCTTGGCCAGGCCGCGGCCCCCCACCACCAACGTGTCGGGACGCACGGTGATGGCGAATGGACCGGCGGCGGTGGCCTGCTTGCTGGCCTCGGAGATCCGCCCGAGCGCGGCCTGGATCGCGGGATGCGTCGCCGGATACATCGACACGATTCGCGTGGCGGCCTTGCAGGCCTTCGCGAATTCCGCGAGGCGTCCGGCAACCTCGGGCGGCAGCGGCTCTGTGGGCGCTTGGGGTTCCGACATGAAAATCGGGCAGCTCGATTATAGGTAGGAGCGCGCTGCGATGCCACGCGTTCGGCGTCGACAAGCAACGACAGGCTGCTCCAGCACGGTGGGGGCCGAGGCCTCTACGATATACTGCCGACCGCCCATGCGAGCGGTGGACATCATTCGCGCCAAGCGCGACGGCGAAGCTCTGTCGCGTGAGGCGATTGAGTCTTTCGTTCGCGGCGTGACCGACGGCACCTGGGAGGACTACCAGGCGTCCGCGCTGCTCATGGCCATCGTCCTGAAGGGCATGAACGCGGTGGAAACGTCGTGGTTGACCGAAGCGATGGCCAACTCCGGCGATCGCGTCACGCTGCATCACCTTCCCGGCATCAAGGTCGGCAAACACAGCACCGGCGGCGTCGGCGACAAGGTTTCGATCGTGCTGGCGCCGCTGGCGGCGTCGTGCGGTGTGGTGGTGCCGAAGATGTCGGGCCGCGGGCTCGGCCACACCGGCGGCACGCTCGACAAGCTGGAGAGCATCCCCGGCTTTCGCGTCGCGCTGACGCTCGAGGAGTACAAGAAGATCCTGGCGGAAGTCGGCTGCTGCCTGATCAGCCAGACCGACACCATCGCGCCCGCAGACAAGAAGCTCTACGCGCTGCGCGATGTGACCGCCACGGTGGAGAGCCTGCCGCTGATTGCCTCGTCGGTGATGAGCAAGAAACTCGCGGAAGGCAGCAACGCGCTGATTCTCGATGTGAAATGCGGGCGTGGCGCGTTCATGCAGCGGCCGGCCGATGCGCGCGCGCTGGCACGCTCGCTGGTCACGATCGGCACCGCCGCCGGCCTCAGAACCGAAGCGTTCATCACGCGCATGGACGTGCCGCTCGGGCAGGCTGTTGGGAACGCCGTTGAGGTGGCCGAGTGCTTCGCCGTGTTGAGCGGTCGAGGACCAGCCGATCTCACCGACCTGGTCGTCCGCATCGCCTCCCGCATGCTGCAGGTGGGCGGCCAGGGGGCCAGCGATCAGGATGGCGAGCGAATCGCCCGCGCGGCGCTGACGTCGGGTGCAGCGCTCGAAAAACTGCGGCAGATGATCACGTGGCAGGGCGGTGATGCGGGCGTCATCGACGATCCGGGCAAGCTGCCGTCGGCGCGACATACCCACACCATCGCCGCACCGAAGCCGGGATATGTGACGGCGCTCGATGCGCTGCTGGTCGGGCGCGCGGCGGTGGCGCTTGGCGCCGGCCGAAACAAGAAGAGCGACGCCGTCGATCTCGGCGCCGGCATTCTGATTCACAAGAAGCCGTCCGACGCGGTGGCGCAAGGCGAGCCCGTGCTGGAATTGCGCTACAACGACGCGTCGAAGCTCGACGCCGCGATGACGCTGGCCGGCCAGGCGGTGGTGATTGGCGATCAGCCTGGCACGCCGGCGCCGCTCGTGATGGGCTGGGTGCACGAAAACGGCGAAACGATGTTCGTGGGAGGTATGTGAGTGGACCTGCTATCGCGGCTGCAACCGTTGATTGGCCTCGTCGGCATTCTCGGCATCGCCTATGCGCTGTCGACCAACCGCCGCGCGATCAGTCTGCGAATTGTCGGCTGGGGTCTGGGCCTGCAGGTGCTGTTTGCGCTCATCGTGCTGAAGACCGACGCCGGCATCCGCGGGTTCCAGTGGCTGGGCCAGAAAATCCAGGATCTCTTGCATTACTCCGTCGAGGGATCGCGGTTCGTGTTCGGTCCGCTGGGCGACCAGGCCGTCTGGGCGAAGGTGATGAACAACACCCTCGGTCAGGAAGGCGGACAGTATGCGGTGATCTTCGCCTTCCAGATTCTGCCGACCATCATCTTCATCGCCGCCTTGTTTGCAATTCTCTATTTCCTTGGCGTGATGCAGGTGGTGGTGCGGGCCTTCGCGGTGGTGATGAACCGGGTGATGGGTGCCAGCGGCGCAGAATCGTTGAACGTCGCGGCCAGCATTTTCATGGGCCAGACCGAAGCACCGCTGACGATCCGGCCGTTCCTGGCGCGCATGACGCAGTCGGAACTGATGACGGTGATGACGTCGGGCATGGCGCACATCTCCGGCGGCATCATGGCCGCCTACATCGCGTTTGGTATCGAAGCGCGCCACCTGCTGACGGCGGTGATGATGACCGCTCCCGGCACGCTGATGATGGCGAAGATGTTCGTGCCCGAGACGGAAACGCCCGAAACGCGCGGCACGGTGAAGCTGCAGATCGAGAAGACCGACGTCAACATCATCGACGCTGCCGGCCGGGGGACTGCCGAGGGGCTGCACCTGGCGATGAATGTCGGCGCGATGCTGATCTCGTTCGTGGCGATGATCTTCCTGTTGAACGGGATCCTCAACGCGATCGGCAACGTGATCGGCATTCCCGGTTTTTCGATGCAGATGATTTTCGGCTGGGTGTTTGCGCCGGTGGCCTGGAGTCTCGGCGTGCCGTGGCGCGACGCCGCGACGGTGGGGAATCTGCTCGGCACTCGCATGGTGCTGAACGAATTCATCGCCTTCGCCCAGCTGGGAGGGTTGAAGGAGTCGATCGACCCGCGTTCGTTCACCATCGCGACGTTCGCGCTGTGCGGGTTCGCCAACTTCGCGTCGATTGGCATGCAGATCGGCGGCATCGGCGCGCTGGCGCCGACGCGCCGCAGCGATTTGGCGCGTCTCGGGTTGCGGGCGATGCTGGCGGGCACGCTCGCCAATTTCGTCACCGCCATCATCGTGGGCTTCCTATTGTGAGTGCATTCGATCAGGCAACGGAAGCAGCCGATTGGCTGCGAGCGAAGAAGTGCGGCGGGGCGGATGTGGCGGTCGTGCTCGGATCCGGACTCGGCGATTTTGCGGATCACCTCGGCGATTCGTTCACCATTCAGTACAGGGACATTCCGCATTTTCCTGCGTCACGCGTGATCGGACACGCCGGCAAGCTGGTGGCCGGCACGGTGGGCGGGAAGAAAGTGCTGGCGTTGTCGGGCCGCGTCCACGTCTACGAGGGCTACGCCATGGACACGGTGACCTTTGCCGTGCGGACATTGGGCCGCCTCGGCGTGCCGCGGCTGATTCTGACCAACGCCGCCGGCGGGATCAGCCCGAACTGCGCCAGGGGCGCGTTGATGATCATCGACGACCACATCAACTTCCTCGGCAACAACCCGCTCGTCGGCCCCAACGACGATCGATTCGGCCTGCGCTTTCCGGACATGACCTACGTCTACTCGCCGAAGCTGCGCGCGCTGGCGGATGAAGCGGCCAAAGCCGCCGGCATCACGGTGCAGCACGGCGTGTATATCGCGGTGCTCGGTCCGAGCTACGAAACGCCGGCGGAGATTCGCGCGTTTCGCACCCTTGGCGCCGACGCCGTCGGCATGTCCACGGTTCCCGAGGCCATCGCCGCTCGCCACATGGGGGTCGAGGTGCTCGCGATTTCGTGCATAACTAACGCCGCCGCCGGGGTGTTTCCCGAGCCGCTGCATCACTCCGAGGTGATGGAGACGACGCAGCAGGTGAAGGGACAGTTCATCGGTCTGCTCGAGGGCATCATTGGCCGTCTCTGAGCCGCTCGTCGCCGCGGCGCGCGCCGCGCGCGAGCATGCGGTGGCCGATTTCTCCGGCTTCAAGGTCGGCGCGGCACTCGAAACCGCAGACGGCCGCATCGTCACCGGCTGCAATGTCGAGAACGCGAGTTACGGCTTGACGGTGTGCGCCGAGCGTGTCGCCATCTTCAAGGCATTGTCGGAAGGGCGCCGCGCGTTCACGCAGATTGTCGTCGTCGCCGACACCGAGGCACCGACGCCGCCGTGTGGCGCGTGCCGGCAGATCATCTGGGAATTCTGCGGCGACATCCCAGTGGTCCTCGCCAACCTGCGGGAGGTGACGGCAACACTGCGGATGAAAGACTTGTTGCCGTTGCCCTTCGACAAGCGGCTTCTCTGATCGCTATGATCGTGTGAATGCTCCCGACACTTGCATGGAGTGATCAAGACATTGTGATGGTGGACCAGCGCAAGCTGCCCGCCAGCGAGGTCTATGTCACCTGCAAGTCCGTGAATGACGTCGCGAAAGCGATCAAGACCATGGTGATCCGCGGCGCGCCGGCGATTGGCGTTGCGGCGGCGATGGGCCTGGCGCTTGGCGCGGCGCGCAGCAGGGCGACCGGCACCAAGCAATTCGCCACCGAGTTTCAACGCCATTGCGACCTGTTGGCGGGCACGCGCCCGACGGCGGTGAATCTGTTTTGGGCCATCGAGCGGATGAAGCGCACCTTCTCGGACGGCGCCCTCGCCGGCGAGTCGGTCGCGCAGCTCACGGCGCGTCTCCGCGTCGAGGCCGATCGCATTCACGACGAAGACGTCGCCAGTTGCCGCGCGATCGGGGCGCTCGGCGCCGGCCTGGTGCCGCAGGAGGCGCGCATCCTCACGCACTGCAATGCCGGCGCGCTGGCCACCGCCGGCTATGGCACCGCGCTGGGCGTGGTGCGAGGCGCCGTGGCGGCCGGCCGCAAGGTGCGCGTGCTCGCCGACGAGACGCGGCCGTTCCTGCAGGGCGCGCGCCTCACGGCGTGGGAGCTGGTGAAGGACGGCATCGACACCACAGTGATCACCGACAACATGGCGGGCGCCATGATGCGCGCCGGCAACGTCGACCTGGTCGTGGTCGGCGCCGATCGCATCGCCGCCAACGGCGACACCGCCAACAAGATCGGCACCTACTCGGTGGCGGTGCTCGCCAAAGAGCACAACATTCCGTTCTATGTCGCGGCACCCTCGTCCACGATCGATCCGTCAACCCGAGACGGCGACGCCATTCCGATCGAAGAACGAGACCCCCGCGAAGTGACGCACGTCGGCAGCCACCAGCTCGCGCCGGAAGGCGCAGGCGTCCGCAATCCGTCGTTCGACATCACTCCGCACAAGTACATCACCGCGATCATCACCGAGCGAGGGGTGTTCCGGCCGCCGTTCAAGTTCGAGACCTGACATGTTGATGCTCGGAATCGAGACGTCGTGCGACGAAACGGCGGCGGCGATTGTCGAGCAAGCCAACGATCGCTGGCTGATTCGCTCGAACGTCGTGGCTTCGCAGGTGGACATTCATCGGGAATGGGGCGGAGTGGTCCCCGAGCTGGCATCGCGCCAGCACGTCCGCGACATTTGCGGTGTCGTCGAGCGCGCGCTATCGGATGGCCGGGCCACCTGGAACGACGTCGATGCGATCGCAGTGACGCAGGGACCCGGGCTGGTCGGCTCGCTGCTGGTCGGTGTGTCGTTTGCGAAGGCTGCGGCCTGGGCGATCGGCAGGCCGCTGGTGGCCGTCAATCACCTCGCCGGCCACATCGAATCGATCTGGCTCGAGCACGGATCGATCCCACTGCCGGCCGTGATTCTCGTGGTCTCGGGCGGTCACACCAGCCTGTATCTCGTGAAGCGCGCCGGCGACTACACGTTGCTGGGCCGCACGCGCGACGATGCGGCTGGTGAGGCCTACGACAAGGTGGCAAAGTTGCTGGGGCTTGGGTATCCGGGCGGTCCGATCATCGATCGACTGGCCGGCGACGGCAACGAGGTGGCTATCCGCTGGCCGGGGACCCGGCTGACGAATCCCGATCGCAACGCGCCGGAGCGCGACGGCCGCTTCGATTTCAGCTTCAGCGGGCTCAAGACCGCGGTGTTACGGCACGTCCGGCAGCGGCAAGGAGCGCTGGGCGCCGAGCAGTTGCCGCACGAAGAGATTGTCGATCTGGCGGCAAGCTTTCAGCGGCGGGTGGTCGAGACGTTGATCGATCGGACGTTCGCGGCGGCGCGCTGGCATGGGGCGAAGTCGATCGGCATTGCCGGCGGAGTGTCGGCCAATTCGCGCCTGCGGCGGGAGGGGATGGCGAAATCGGAGCGCAGCGAGATTGCCGTCTACGTTCCGAGGCTCGCGTTGTCCACCGACAACGCGGCGATGATTGCCGCCGCCGGCCTGCGGCAGCTGGCCGCCGGTCGCGTCGCCGCCGCCGACATGAATGCCGCGGCGTCGTTGCCGCTTTAATCGCCGATCACTTTTATCAGCACCCGCTTGTTGCGGTTACCGTCGAACTCGCCGTAAAAGATCTGTTCCCACGGGCCAAAGTCGAGTGTGCCGCCGGTGATCGCGACCACCACCTCGCGGCCCATGACCTGCCGCTTCAGGTGCGCGTCGGCGTTGTCCTCACCGGTGCGGTTGTGGGCGTAGGTCTGCGGCGAGGCGTCGAACGGCGCCAGCCGCTCCAGCCACTTGCCATAGTCCTGATGCAACCCGCGTTCGTCGTCGTTGATGAACACCGAGGCGGTGATGTGCATCGCATTCACGAGCACCAGCCCTTCCTTCACGCCGCTCTTGCGCACGGCGGCGTCGACCTGCGGCGTGATGTTCTCGAAGGCCATGCGGGCCTTGATGTTGAACGTCAGATATTCTGTGTGCGACTTCATATGGCCAGAGAATACCCCGCGCACCCGGTGGTCGGCGTCGGCGCCGTCATCGTGCGCGACGGGCGGGTGCTGATCGTGCGCCGCGCCCATGAGCCCAGGAAAGGCGAATGGTCGCTGCCTGGCGGCTTGCTGCATCTCGGCGAGTCACTTGCCGATGCCGCGCGCCGCGAGGTTCAGGAAGAAACGGGACTTGACGTCGAGCTCGGCCCGATTATCGAGACCTTCGATCGCGTGCATCGTGATGATGACGGCCGCATCCGCTATCACTTCGTGATCGTCGATTTCGTGTGTTGGCCCAGCGGTGGCGATGCCGTGGCCGGCTCCGATGCCGAAGCGGTGGCGTGGGTCACGGCCGACGATCTCGATCGCTACGGCGTGAACGCCCACGCGAAGGCGGTGATTGTGAAGGGGCTTGAGGTCTTGAGGTCCTAAGGGCTTGAGGGTCGATCGTCCTGTATGATCTTCCGATGCAAGTGACGAGAGACGCGGCCTGGCAGCTGCTGACCGAGTGGACGCAGAGCGAGGGTCTGCGCAAACACGCGCTGGCGGTCGAGGCGGCGGTGCGGGGCTACGCGCGGCAGCAGGGCGCCGACGAAGAAGAATGGGCCGTGGTGGCGCTGCTTCACGATTTCGACTACGAGCGATATCCCACGCTCGGCGATCATCCGACCAAGGGCTGCGAGCACCTGCGATCGCTCGGCTATCCGGAGTGGGTGATGCGCGCGATCCTGTCGCATGCGTCGGAAATCACCGGCGTCCAGCCAGAGAGTCCGGTGGAGAAGGCGCTCGTCGCCTGCGACGAGCTGGCCGGTTTCGTGACGGCGGCCGCGCTGGTGCGGCCGACGAAGAGCGTCCTCGATCTCGAAGCCAAATCCGTGATCAAGCGGATGAAAGACAAGGCCTTCGCGCGGCAGGTGCCGCGCGATCATCTGGTGCGCGGCGCCGAGCTGATGGGGCTCCCCCTCGAGGAGCACGTCACCAACGTGATCGGGTTCATGCGCGTGCAAGCGGATGCGCTCGGACTGCGCGGAACGCTCTAAGCTGTCCGCCCGTATACTTCACTGCACCCTTGATGATGCCGACGTCTGACCTACAGGGCGCGTCCGGCGCCCAGCCGGCTGTGGCGCCGCGTTTTGAGGGGCCCGTCGTGCAGGCGCAAAACCTCAGCGTCCGTTTCGGCAAGAACTTCGCGCTCAACGACGCGACCGCGGTGTTTCCGCGGGGTGCCGTCGGCCTGCTCGGGCCGAATGGCGCCGGCAAAAGCACACTGCTCAAGTCGCTCCTCGGTTTTCTCGTCCCGGTGAAAGGCTCGATGCGCGTGCTCGGCTTCGACGTGGCGACGTCGCCGCTCGAGATTCGTGAGCGGATAGGCTACATGCCGGAGAGCGACGCGCACATTCCCGGCATGAACGCCGTCACGTTTGTCGCCTATTGCGGTCAGCTGTCGGGCCTGCCGGCGGTGGACGCCATGCAGCGCGCGCACGAAGTGCTGTATTACGTCGGCCTCGGCGAAGCGCGCTACCGCAACCTCGAAACCTACTCGACCGGCATGAAGCAGCGCATCAAGCTGGCGCAGGCGATCGTGCACGATCCCGATCTGCTGTTTCTCGACGAGCCCACCAACGGCATGGACCCGAAGGGCCGCGACGAAATGCTCGAGTTGATTCACGACCTGGCGCACAACAAGAACGTCAACCTGATCCTGTCGTCGCACTTGCTGCCGGACGTGGAATACACCTGCGACCACGTGGTGGTGATGGACAAGGGGACGATCGCCACGCACGGTCCGATCGAAGCGTTGAAAGGCACGCATGGGCGCGTCTACGAGCTACGGGTCAAGGGCGATCAGACGCGATTCATCGAGGTGCTCAAGGCCGCCGGCTACGAGGTGAAGGACACCGACGAAGACGTGTTGCGCGTGTTCGTCCAGGGCGCGAACGAAGACAGCACGCGCGCGTTGTTCGCCCTCGCCGCGCGCGAACGCCTGCAGGTGCGGCACCTGCGTCCGAGCATCCCGACGCTCGAAGACGTTTTTGCGCGAGCTGTCGGCGAGGTCTGAGCGCGATGCCTATACACGATCAGGGCTATCGACGCTACCTAGGCACCCGCGCCGCCATCGGCCGCTCGTGGCAGGTGATGACGCGCGCCGGCGTGCTGTCGATCATCAGCAAGCGCCAGTTCCTGGGACTGATGCTGTTCGCCTGGGCCCCGTTTGTGGTGCGCGCCGTGCAGATCTACGTCTCGGCGACGTTCGCCCAGGCATCGTTCCTGGCGCCGAAAGGCGAAACCTTCCGCGAGTTCCTCGATCAGCAGGGCGCCTTCGTCTTCTTCGTGACCATCTGGGTGGGCGCCGGGCTGATCGCCAATGATCGACGCGCCAACGCCTTGCAGCTGTACCTGTCGAAGCCGATGACCAGCGCCGAGTACATTGCCGGCAAACTGGCCATCCTTCTGGTCTTTCTCGTCGGCGTCACTTTCCTGCCGGCGATGATGCTGCTGGTGACGCAGGCGATGTTCGCCGGCAGCCTGACGTTCATCCGCAACAACATCTACCTGATTCCGGCGATCACGCTGTTCTCCGTGGCGCAGGTGCTGCTGGCGTCCACCACCATGCTGGCGTTGTCGTCGCTGTCGAAGAGCAGCCGGTTCGTGGCGGTGATGTATGCGGGGCTATTCTTCTTCACCACGGCGCTGTTCAACGCGCTCCGCGGCATCACCGGGCGCAGCACGTTCGCCTGGCTGTCGCCGAGCGCGTCGCTCGAGCAGCTCGGCGATCTGATCTTCCGGCTCGAGCCGCGCTATCAGGTGTCGCCGGTGGTGGCGGCGCTGACGGTCGTCGTCGCGATCGTGGTCTCGATCTGCATCCTGACGCGCCGGGTGCGCGGTGTGGAGATCGTCACATGACGATGCCGTTGGGAGCCGTGAGCCGGGAACCGGGATTCGCGGGCGCCCTGGTGCACGCCGAGGGCGTGTCGAAGTGGTACGGCCAGGTCAGCGGCCTGAACAACGTCACCGTGTCGATTCCGCCGGGAATTACCGGCCTGCTGGGCCCGAACGGCGCCGGCAAGTCGACGTTCATGAAGTTGATGACCGGGCAGCTGAAACCCAGCCAGGGCACGATCCGCGTGCTCGGCGAACGCATCTGGGGCAATCCGCCGATCTTCGGGCGCATCGGGTTCTGTCCCGAACAGGATGCGTTTTACGATCGCATGACGGGCCTGGAATGGGTCACCGCGCTCGTCCGGTTGAACGGTTTCAGCGATGCCGACGCCGATGCGGCGGCGAAGCGCGCGCTCGATCGGGTCGATCTCCTCGATGCGGCCGCCAAGAAGATCGGCGCCTACAGCAAGGGCATGCGCCAGCGCGTCAAGCTGGCGCAAGCGCTGGTCCACGATCCGGAGTTGTTGATCCTCGACGAGCCATTGACCGGCATGGACCCGCTGATGCGCCGCAAGACCATTCGCCTGATCAAAGACTGGGCACGTGCCGGCAAACACCTCATCGTCTCCAGCCACATCCTGCATGAAATCGAGTCAATGACGTCGAATATCCTGCTGATCAACAACGGCCGCATCCTGGCTGAGGGCAACGTGCACCAGATCCGCGATTTGATCGACACCCACCCGCACACCGTATACGTGCGTGGCGCCGATCCACGCGCGCTGGCCCGCCGCTTTCTCGCCGAAGACGATGTGCTGAGTATGAAGTTCGAGACCGGAGCGGTGGTGGTGGAAACGGCGCGGCCCGACAGCTTCTATGCGCGTCTGACCGAACTCGCCGCGTCAGGTGAAGCGGGGCAGATCGATGAGGTGCAGTCGCCCGACGACAACCTTCAGGCGGTCTTCAAGTACCTGGTGAAGCAGTAGCCACAGAGGTCACAGAGACGAAGAGATGACTCGCATGGGCTTCATGACGGCGGCGCGGCGCGTGTTCGACCTCTCGCTCGGCGAGATGCTGTGGTCGAGACGCACGATTTTCATGGCGCTGGTCGTCGGCGGTCCGGTGCTGCTGGCGTTGATCGTCAGGGGCGTCGAAATGTTCGGCATGTCGGCGCTGCGCGTCAACGGACAGCGGGTCGCCGGCTTCGGCATTTTCGGGATGATGATCTGGGTCCTCTTTCTCCGCTTCATCGTGCCGGTCCTCGGCGTGTTCTACGGGACCGCATTGATGGCCGACGAAGTGGAAGACAAGACGATCACCTATTTGTTCACGCGGCCCATCTCGCGCGGTGCCGTTCTGGTCGGCAAGTACCTCGCGTTCCTGATGTGCACTTTGCTGGTGGTGCTGCCGTCGGTGATGATCGTCTATTTCCTGCTCGTGCCGTTCTCGCAGCTGCCGTCGACCTTCGGCAACCTCCTGATCGATCTTGGATTACTGGCGCTCGGACTTGCGGTGTACGGCGGCGTGTTCGCCTTCGTCGGCGCATTCTTCAAGCGTCCGCTCGTGATCGGGCTGGTGTTCGCGTTCGGGTGGGAACAGGTGGTGATGGCGCTGCCGGGCTACCTGAAACAGTTCACCATTGCGTACTACCTTCAGGCCCTGGTGCCCCACGCCATGCCGTCGGACGGGGTGGCTAGCCTGCTTCAGGGGATGTTCCGCGAAAACCCCCCCGTGCTGGTTTGCCTGTTTTGGCTCTTCACATATTTGGCCGGATTTTTATACCTGGCGACGCGGGTCGTGGAACGGAAAGAATACATACTGGAACAGTAAGGACAGCCGGTAGGCCCACGGCCCGGAAAGGGCCGCCTACGGCGCGAAGCTCCGCCTACCAAAGGCTTTAGGGGACGAACGGCTGAACTAACCTGCCGCGAGTCCCGTATAACCAGTTTAGGGAGTGGTGAATGTCGAATAAGACCCGCTATTTCGTGGCGATTTCGGGTGCAATTCTGGCAATTGGCCTAGGAACGGGCCTCGTGGCTTCCTACATGGGCCTGCCGGTTTCGGTCTTTTCGAGCGCCGCTGGACCCGACGAGCTCCAATACGTGCCCGCCGACGCCGCCGTGGTCGCCTACGCCAACGTCCGCGACGTCATGAATTCCGAGTTCCGCCAGCGGTTCAAGGAGGTTGAGCCGTCCGCCGAACAGAAGAACGAGTTCGAAGAGAAGACCGGGCTCAATTTCGAACAGGACATCGATTCGGTGGTCGCCGCCGTGCTGGCGAACAACAATCTGTCCAGCAAGCCGGAAAAATCCTTCCTGATTCTCGCGCGCGGCCGCTTCAATACCGCGAAGCTCGAAGCGCTGGCGCTCGAGCACGGCGCGCAGATCTCCGATTACCAGGGCAAGCGCCTGATCACTCATCACGACAGCGGCAATGCCGCCGACACCATTGACGACGACATGGGCGTCGGGTTCGTCGAGGCGGATCTGGTGGCGTTCGGCAGCGTGCCGGCCGTGCGGGCGTCGATCGACGCGGCCCGCGAGAACCGCAACGTCGTCTCCAACAACGAGATGATGAAGCTGGTCAATGAGCTCGACAACGCCAACGCATGGGCGGTCGGCCGATTCGATGCGATTGCCAATCAGGCTGGGTTCCCCGACGAGGTTCGCGCCCACATGCCGGCGATCACCTGGTTTTCAGCGGCCGGTCACATCAATGGCGGCGTGAGCGGCCAGTTCAAGGCCGAGGCGAAAGACGACGCGTCGGCCAAGAACCTGCGCGACGTGCTCGGCGGTTTCCTGGCGCTCGCCAAGATGCAGGCGGCCAACAAGCCTGCCATGCAACAGCTCGCGGATTCGTTGATTGTGTCGGGCGACGGCAAGAACGTGGCGCTGTCGTTCACCATTCCGAGTGAAGTGCTGGACGTTCTCGAAGGGCTCGCCAAGGGCCGCAAGGGCATTCAGCAGTAGCACCAGGCACGAGGCACGAGGCACCAGGAAAGGCGGCGCGAACGCGCCGCCTTTTTCATGTACTATCCGCGACGTGCGGGATCACGTCTTCTTCTACGGCACGCTGATGTCGCCGTTCAACAGACCGGGACGTCAGCGCATTACCCCCAAACTGACCTTTACTGGCCGGGGCTCCATCCGGGCCGCGCTGTTCGACCTCGGCATCTATCCTGCCGCCGTACCGGCAGAGGACAACAGCCAAGTCTGGGGCGAGGTGTACGAGACGAGCGATCCGTCCACGGTGCTGACCGTGCTCGACGAGATTGAAGGCTATCGTCCCAGCGAACCAGATTTGAGTCTGTATACGCGCGTGCTTACCGAGGTCACACTCGAAGACGGCCGGGTGGAGAAGGCGTGGACCTACTTCTACAACGCGCCGCTGGGACGCGCGCAGCGCATCGAATCAGGCGATTACCTCGAACATTTGAATGTTCCACCCTCGCGCTGAGCGCGACGGCGGAGAGTGCTAGAGGTCTGTCTCTTTCTGACCAGACTGGTAGCTGATGGTGCTTTCAGCTTTCTGCTTGGCGAGCGCGTCCACGAAATGCGCGATCGCTGCGGCGACGCGCTCGGATGGCTCGATGAATTCCACGCCGGAGCGGTAGGTGATCACGTCCTGGTCGACGTCGGAAATTCGCGAATGCGCGATGCGGCCCTTGACGACCACCGATCGGTTCCCCAGCGTCAGCCGGAAGTCGTGCAGTGAGTCAAGTTGGAGGGGAAAGCTGGTTTCGACCTGCATGCCGCCATGGCTCATCTGGCAGATGGCCGACGGCTGAAAGACCATTACCTCGCCGTGCAGCGCTCCCAGGAACTCGACGCGCTCGGAATCCCGCTTGTCCGAGGCCATTTGGTCGGAATTATAGCGTAGGCCTCTCCGTTGACGTAGGTCAGGATCGGCAGCCGTCGCGTCGACGGATCGAGTTGCAACATCTGCATCACTTGACACGCTTCGTCGTCGTCGGGCGCGAAGCAGAGCACGACCAGATCAGGACGCCGGCGACGAATAGCGATATACGGCGTCGTGTCCCTGTCGAGAAAATCCACGCGGAAGCGATTCGATCCGAGAAACGGCTCGATGCCGAGCAGCGCCTCGGGACCCGCACCGATAACCAGAGCTCGTGGCATCGAGCTGTTGCTGGTGACCTGTTCGGGCGCGGGCGTCATGAGAATCGTCTCCTGCCCCAGAATTCATTCAGGAACCGTGCCATACGGAATCGGTGGTTTCCCTACAGAAACAGACGGATCTCGAACCCGAAAAGTGACACTGCCCGTCAGTGGGGCCGACAAATTGTGTCCGCTTCGCCACCGGCTATGATCTTTGGATGGTCTTTGCCAATTTTGTCGGCGGCGAGTGGGTGCCTTCGGTATCGCGCGCCACGCTCGAAAACCGTAACCCCGCGAATGCCCGCGATCTCGTGGGTGAGTTCCCCGACTCGACGGCTGCAGACGCGGTAGCGGCGATCGCCGCCGCGAAACGCGCGTTCGAATCGTGGCGGCTCGTGCCGGCGCCCAGGCGCGCCGAAATCCTGTTCCGGGCGGCGCAGATCATCGGTGCGCGCAAGGAAGAGTACGCCCGTGCGATGACGCGCGAGATGGGGAAAGTGCTCGACGAGACGCGCGGCGACGTGCAGGAAGCGATCGACATGACCTACTTCCTGGCGGCCGAAGGCCGCCGTCTGTACGGGCAGACCGCGCCATCCGAATTGCGCGACAAGTTTGCGATGTCGATGCGACAGCCGCTCGGCGTGTGCTCGATGATCACGCCGTGGAATTTTCCAATGGCGATTCCGTCCTGGAAGATCATCCCGGCGCTGGTGTGCGGCAATACGGTGGTCTTGAAACCGTCGGAGCTCACCCCGCTGTCGGCCCTGCATTTCGTCAAGGTCCTGGAGGAAGCGGGCGTGCCGCCCGGCGTGGTCAATCTCGTGACCGGCGGCCCCGCGGTCGGCGAAACACTCACCACTCACCCCGACGTGGCCGTGGTGTCGTTTACCGGATCCTCCGCCGTTGGCAAGCTGGTGAACCAGAACGCGGCGCCCTTCTTCAAGAAAGTCCATCTCGAGATGGGCGGCAAGAACGCGATCATGATCATGGACGACGCCAATCTCGATCTCGCGCTCGAAGGCTGCCTGTGGGGCGGATTTGGCACCACGGGCCAACGCTGCACCGCCGCGAGCCGGGTGATCGTCCACGAGAAAGTCCACGACCGGTTCGTCGAGCAGTTCGTGGCGCGCGCCGCGGCGCTGCGCGTTGGCGACGGGTTGGATCCGAACACGCAGATGGGGCCGTCGATCAGCGACAAGCAATTGCAGAAGGTGATGTCGTACGTGGAAATCGGCAAGCAGGAAGGCGCACGAATCGCGTGCGGCGGCCGGCGCCTCAACGAAGGCGACTATCAGTACGGGCATTTTCACGAACCGACGATCTTCACGCACGTGTCGCCGGCCATGCGCGTCGCCCGGGAAGAGATCTTCGGTCCCGTCGTCTCGGTGATCAAATGCAAGAGCGTGGACGATGCGGTGGCGATCACCAACGACGTGGTCTACGGCTTGTCGGCGTCGATCTACACCCAGGACCTCAACCGCGCGTTCCGCGCGATGCGCGACGTTTACACCGGCATCTTCTACGTGAACGCGCCAACCATTGGCGCCGAAGTGCACCTGCCGTTTGGGGGAACAAAGGCCACCGGCAACGGGCACCGCGAGGCGGGCCTCGCGGCGCTCGAAGTGTTTTCAGAATGGAAGTCGGTCTACGTGGACTTCAGCGGCAAACTGCAGCGCGCGCAGATCGATACCGAGAACCTCTAAGACCTGAGGGCCTGAGGGTTCAAGCCCTCAAGCCCTCAACTCTCTTAGAACCGCAAGCCCATCGCCACGCGGATCGTACGGCCGCCGTTGCCGTTGGTGCCGCCGAACCCCGTCACCGGATACGTCGGAATCGCCGTCTGGTTCAGGTTGGTGACCGTGTTGCCGGTCGCCCTGCCAAACGTCGCCGCCCGCGTGAAGCCGGTGCGGAGACCGAGGTTGTCGGCCGGGGTCGTCGCGTCCTGACTCACCGTGGTGCTCCAGGCAATCAGCTTCTGGTTGTTGAGCACGTTGTAGACATCGAATTTGATCCACGGCCGCAGGTCACGGAAGACCGGCACGTTGTAGTGGACCGACGTGTCGAGCAGGCCGTAGCCGGCGAACAGCTGCGAGCCGCGCTCACCGAAGAACACGTGCGCGATGCCAAGCTGATCGGGATAACCGGCAGCGGCGAGGATGCTGCGTTGCGTGGCCGTCGGCGCCACGTTGCGCTGCGCCAGGCTGAAGGCGAGGCCTGAATCGACGCGCACCAATCCGGAGACTTGCAGATCGCCGAGCCGTCCGAGGTCCATGTCGTAGATCGCCCACGCGCGCACCTTGTGGCGCTGGAAGCTCTGCAGCCGCCCCTCGGGGAAGTGCCGCGCTTCGCTGGTGACCTCGGGATAGTCGCCGATGATCGACGTCGATCCTGGCGTATTGGTGCCTTCACCCTCGTAGTTGCCGTGATTGCGGAGCTGCACGGTGTAGTTGCCGTTGACCGTCAGCCGGTTGAACAGGCGATACCGCGACTGCAGCACCACCGCCTGATACTCGCGCCACGCCTGGTCCGTGTTGCGGTACACGACGTTACTCACTTCGCCGGCATTGATGCCGTTGAAAACGACGTCGGTGGTTCCGTCGGGGATCGTGACGAAATCCTCGACCATGTTGCCGGTGCGGCGGAAGACGAAGCTGGCCTCGGCCCAGCCGAGCCCGCCACCGAGCGAACGGCCGAACGACGCCGTGAACTCGTGGGTCAGCGGGGTCTTCAGTTTCTCGTCGACGAAGATGTTGGCCAGCGGCACTTCGACGCGCTCGAGATTCGCTGCCGTAATCGGGTAGTTGGCCAGGGCAAAGCCGGCGCCACAGGTGGTCTCGTTGCCGATGCAGTCGGGACCAGTGTAGTAGCGCGACAGGGTCGCCGGGCTGCCGACCGGGCTGTTGCCGCCGACTTGTGCCTCGCTATAGCGGCCGGAGTATTGCCCGTAAGTGGCGTGGATGACGTTGACGCCGTCGCCCTTGACATCGTAGCTGACGCCGAGCCGGGGCACGATGCGCGGGTTGGTGTTGACGCTGACGATTGCGCCCGTCGATTCGACTTTCACCTGCTCGAAGCGGAGGCCGATGTTGGCCGTCAGCCGATCGCTGATGGTCCAGTTGTCCTGCAGGTACGCCGAGTTGTTGTTGATATTCATCGTCGCGCCGCGCGTGGCGATGTAGTTCTCGACGTAGGTTTCGCCCGGAACGAAATGCGGAACCGGCAAACCAGCCTGCATCACGAAGTCGGCGTTGAACACATACGACGTGGATGACTGAGAGTTGCCGCCGGTGCGCTGGCTGCGGAAGAACTCGTAGCCGACCTTGGTTTCGTGGCGGCCGCCCCGATCCCAGAACGTGGTCACATTGCCCGTGATCTGGCGGTTGTTGCGGTTCTCGGGGTCGGTGGCGTCGAAGTACGGCGCGTTGTACAGGCACGCGCACGACAGCGAGATGAACGGCGAGTCGACGATGTTCGTGCTGGTGCCACCGTCATCGGCGAACTTGAACTTGCGCTGGGAGTATTGCGCTTCGAACATCGTGCTGCCGCGCACGCCCCGATAGTTGGTGAAGTAGTACATGTTCGGGTTGGTGCGGTTGACTTCGCTCGCGGGATCGATGATGAAGCTCTGCAGACCCGAGTTGTTGGTGCGTTCGCGGTAATTGTTCAGGTATCCGCCTTGCAGAGTGTGATTGGTCGCGACCGTGCCGGTGAGCTTGACCTCACCGCGACGATTCAGGTCGGTCCCAGTGAGGGAGATCCCCGTTTCCGCCAGGTTGACCGGCTGCGAAGTGTTCTGGTAGCGGCCGGCCGCGAAGAACCACAGGCGATCGCGAACGATCGGACCGCCAAACGTGCCCTCGTGAGTGTTCTGCAGATCGTCGGGATATGTCGTGACCGACTTCGCCGCGCCGGTACCGGGGTTGGTCGCCGACGCCTCGAACGGCGTCTCCTCGGTCCATGCCGGATTCAGCAGGTTCATGCGCCAGCTGCCGGAGAAGGTGTTGCCGCCGCTCTTGGTCACGGCGTTCACGACGCCGCCGCTGAAGCGTCCGTACTCGGCGGAGATGCCCGAGGTGAGCACCGTCGTTTCTTCGATCGCATCTTCGATGAACAGATTCTGCGGCTGTGCGAACAGGTTGTCGTTGATGTCGACGCCGTTGATCATGAAGACGTTGTCCCACGCGAAGGCGCCATTGATGACCACCTGGCCGGCATTGGGAGAACGCTCGGTGAGGTTCGGCGCCAGCGTCGCGATGCCCTGGATGGTGCGCGGCGTGGCGAGCGCGTCGATCTCTTCCTTGCGGATGTTGGCGCCCACGGTCGGGGTCGCGATTACCGACGGCGTTTCCGCCACGACCTGGATCGCTTCACTCAGCGTGCCGGTCGGCAGCGTCACGTTCTGCGTGACCTGTAAGCCGACGGCAACCGATGTTCTCTGCTTGACGGTGGTAAAGCCGACGAGTTCGAAGGTCACCTCGTATTGGCCGGCGGGCAGCGCCGCTAAGGTGTAGTTACCTTCGCCGTCGGTGACGGTGGTCCGCGGACCCTGCAGGACCGTCGAGGTGGCGGTGACCGTGACACCAGGGACTGCCAGCCCCTGCTGGTCCTGGACCGTTCCTCGGATCGTTCCCGTTTGGACGCCTTGCGCGAAGGCGGTGGTGCCGACCAGGGTAAACAAGAGGGCCATCACCATGGCACTCGTACGATTACGCATACTGCTTCTCTCCTTGAGTTCTCGATAAGACGACGGGCCGAAACGCCCGAGTCGGTGATGGAAGACACGTGCCATTCGTCGCGTGACGGATGGTCGTTTGTTTTCAATAACTTCTGTTGATGAGGCGGACTCTGATTGGGACGAAAAAGCCAACAGTTGGTAGAGAGCGACCAACGACTTGGATCGCAATGGGACGAATGGCAGTAACTCATCCACGGACAAGCAGTTGCAGAGTTTGAACAATCGTTTGAGTTATGATCCCTCAGTTCATGCGCATCGCAGTGATTGCAGGTGACGGCATCGGTCGCGACGTCACTGCCGAAGCCGTCAAGGTCTTGACCAGGACCGGTGAGGTCTTCGGCCGGCGGTTCAACCTCGAGCACCTGCCGTGGGGCGCGGATCACTACCTGAAAACCGGCGAGACGCTTCCAGCCGGTGGTTATCAGCAGTTGCGGGGGTTCGACGCGATCTTTGTCGGCGCTCTGGGCGATCCGCGCGTGTCGGACAATCGCCATGCCCGCGACATTCTTCTCGGCACACGCTTCGAGCTCGATCTGTATGTGAACTATCGCCCGGTGCGGCTGCTCGACGATCGCCTGAGCCCGCTGAAAAACCGCGGCCGCGACGACATCAACTTCGTGGTGTTTCGTGAGAACACGGAAGGCGTCTATGTCGGCGTTGGCGGGCGCTTCAAGGCCGGCACGGACGACGAGATCGCCGTCCAGGAAGAGGTCAACACTTATAAAGGCGTGCACCGCATTATCCGTCACGCGTTCGATTACGCGCGCGCGCATGGTCTGACCCGCGTGTGCATGGCGGACAAGAGCAACGCGATGCAACAGGGCCACGCACTCTGGCAGCGCGTGTTCAAGGAGGTGGCGGCGCTGTTCCCGGCGATCACCGCGATGCATCAATACATCGACGCGATGGCGATGTTCCTCGTGAAGGACCCGGGGCAGTATCAAGTGATCGTCACGAACAACCTGTTCGGCGACATCATTACCGACATTGGCGGCGCGTTGCAGGGTGGCCTGGGCATGGCGGCGTCTGGCAACATCCATCCGGGCAGAACGTCGTTGTTCGAACCTGTGCACGGATCGGCGCCGCCGCTGGCGGGGAAGAACGTGGCGAACCCGATTGGCGCCATCCTGTCGGCGGCGATGCTGCTGGAAACAAACGGCGCACGCGCGGAATCGAAGGCGATAGAGCGCGCGGTGGAAGCGGCTGTCCGCGAAGGCCAGACGACTCCGGATATTGGCGGCACACTGGGAACGCGCGAGTGTGGAGACTGGATTGCGCGCGCAATTACCAATAACGAATAACGAATAACAAATGACCAAAGACGTTTTCATTCTCGGCGGGGCGCGGACACCGATGACCCAGCATGTCGGCGCGCTCAAGGACTTCTCGGCGATCGATCTCGGCGCCATCGCCTCGAAGGCGGCGCTCGAGCGTACTGGCACGAAGCCGGAGTGGGTCGATCATGTGGTGTTCGGCAATGTGCAGCAGAGCAGTGTGGACGCGCATTACGGCGCGCGGCACGTGGGATTGAAGGCCGGCGTGCCGCAGGACGTTCCCGCGCTCACGGTGAATCGTCTGTGCGGATCGGGTATTCAGGCGGTCTTGAGCGGCGCGCAGCACGTTCAGCTCGACGAAGCGGGTGTGGTGCTGGCCGGCGGGATGGAAAACATGAGCCAGGTCCCGCACATCATCCGCGGCCTGCGCGGAGGGCTGAAGCTGGGGCAGGGCAAGCTCGAAGACTGGCTGTGGGAAGGTCTCACCGACCCCTACGCCGGGTGCTCGATGGCGATCACCGCCGAGAACTGCGCCGCCAAGTACGGGATCACGCGGGAGCAAGCCGATTGCTACGCGCTGCGCAGCCAGCAACTCGCACACCGCGCGTGGTCGTCCGGCATCATGAAAGACGAGGTGGTACCGGTCGAAATCAAGACGCGGAAGGGTTCATCGTTCGTCGAGCAGGACGATCACATGCGGCCGGACACCACCATGGACGTCCTCGCGAAGCTGCCCACGGTGTTCAAGAAAGACGGCGTCGTCACTGCGGGCAACGCCAGCGGTATCGTTGACGGCGCGGCGGCCCTGGTGATCGCCGGCGGCAAGGCCGTCGCCGACAAGGGGCTGCGCCCGCTCGGACGAATCGTGTCGTGGGCCACCGTCGGCGTGGATCCGACGCTGATGGGCATGGGTCCCGCGCCCGCCATTCGCAAGGCGCTTGCCAGGGCGGGGCTCGAGCTCGCGGCGCTCGATCTCATCGAGATCAACGAGGCGTTCGCGCCGCAGTATCTGGCGTGTGAAAAAGAGCTCGGACTCGATCGCGACAAGGTGAACGTCAATGGCGGAGCGATCGCGCTCGGCCACCCGCTCGGCGCCAGCGGCGCGCGGCTGTTGCTGACGCTGCTGCTCGAGTTGCGGCGGCGAGGAAAGAAGCACGGCGTGGCGTCTGCATGTATCGGCGGCGGGCAGGGCATTGCGATGATCGTGGAAGCAGTCTAGGGATCAGGGATGCAAATCAAAACCGTTGGTGTGCTCGGGTGTGGATTGATGGGCGCCGGCATCGCGCAAGTGTCGGCAACGGCGGGGTTCAGGACCATCGTGTTCGAAGTCAACGACGACGTGCTGAAGAAGGGGATGGCGCGGATTGAAAAGTTCCTGACTGATGGCGTGGCGAAGGGCAAGGTGACGGAAGACGCGAAAGCCACGACGTTGCGCAACCTGACCGGCACCACCAGGTATGCCGACCTCAAGGACTGCGATCTCGTCGTCGAAGCGATCATCGAGAACGTGGAGCTGAAGAAGCAGGCCTACGCGCAGGTCGAAGCCGTGGTCGGAACACACTGCCTAATCGCGTCGAACACGTCGTCACTCTGCATCACCGAGCTCGGCGCCGCGACCAAACGCCCCGATAAAGTCGGTGGCCTGCACTTCTTCAATCCGGTGCCGCTGATGAAGCTGGTGGAAGTGATTCGCGCGCTGGCCACCAGCCAGGACACGCACGATCAGTTGATGGCCTTCGCCAAGGCGATCGGCAAAGAGCCGATTGCCGCGCCCGATCGTGGCGGGTTCATCGTCAACCGCCTGCTGGTGCCGTATCTGCTCGACGCCATCCGCTGCCTCGAGGAAGGTCTCGGAACGGTGCAGGACATCGACAACGGCATGAAGCTCGGCTGCGGCTACCCGATGGGGCCGTTCGCGCTGCTGGATTTCGTCGGCCTCGACACCACCTACTACATCGCCAACATCATGTTCGACGAGTTCCGTGAGACGCGTTTTGCACCGCCGCCGCTGTTGAAGCGGATGGTGCTGGCGGGCCAGCTGGGAAAGAAATCGGGTAAAGGCTTCTACGATTACCCGCCGAAGTAATCAGCGAAGCTGGGCGAGCAGCTGCTTGGCTTGTGCCTTGAAGCGGCGATCTTCCGGCGTCCAGTCCGGATCAAACGGCGCGTCGATCGCCGCCTGATACTCCTTTCGCGCATCGTCTTTGCGGCCCATGTCGGCGAGCGTGTCGCCGAGAAACAGGTGCGAGATCACGCTATCCGGATTGTAGGTGAGCGATTTGCGCAGGTGCTCCTCGGATCGCCTGTTGCTTCCCCCGAAGAGCCCCGGCACCTTGTAGTACCAGCGCCCGAGCGCGCGATCGGCGGAGCCGTCGAGGAATCCTGGATCGATCTTGAGCGTGGTCAGCAGCGAATCCTTAATCGGGCCGCGATATCTGATGCCCTGGCGCATCCCGAATGATTCGGCGAGTGCGCCCATATTGGCGGCGAGCCAGAAATGGCCTTGGGGACGTTTGGCGTCCATGGCAATCGCCACCCGTGCCGCGGCGATGCCGGCTTCGAGTGCGGCCTTGCGCTCGTTCTCGGGAAGACCGTTGGTCCCCAGCCAGTAGCGCGCCTGCGAGAGCTTGTACGCCGACTCGAAATCCTTCGGATTGGACTTCAGCCGCAATTCCCAGATGTCTGTCGCCTTACGTGCGCTGCTCAGGCTTTCACGATCTTTGTAGAGCGCATCCGGATCGTCGGCGGGAACCTGCAGCGCGGCGCGAGCATCCAATGCCGATATGCCGGTCGACACCGCAAGCGCGACGTACAATGCCAAGATGCAGGAGCTGATCGAGCGCCTTCTGGTTGAACTGGGCGAGGATCCGAGCCGGGAGGGTTTGATCAAGACGCCGAAACGTGTGGACAAGGCGCTGCGCTTTCTCACCAGCGGTTACGCGGCCGACATTGACGCCATTCTGAATGGCGCGCTGTTCAGTGTCGATTATAGCGAGATGGTGATCGTCCGCGACATCGACTTCTACAGCCTGTGCGAACATCACTTGCTGCCGTTCTTCGGCAAATGTCACGTCGCCTACATCCCCAACGACCGCGTCATCGGGCTCAGCAAGATTCCGCGGCTGGTCGACATCTTCGCTCGCCGCCTGCAGCTGCAGGAACGGATGACGAACCAGATTGCCGAGACGATTGTCGAGAAGATCAAACCACTTGGGGTGGCGGTGGTGTGCGAGGCCACGCACCTGTGCATGGCGATGCGCGGCGTCGAAAAACAGAACTCCTACACGATCACGAGCGCCATGCTTGGCGCCTTCCACGACAATTCCCGCACGCGAATGGAGTTCCTGGAGCTGCTGAAACTGAGAAGCGGCAGCCTGTCGACGGTGACAGGACTGCCGCTCCCAGGAACCTCACGCCACGACGATTAGAACCGGAACGCGGCGTTGAAGCGGATATTGCGCGGGCCGTAGACCTGCGCGGGCGATCCGAACTGCGCCACGGTGTTGATCGCGCCGGTCGGGTTGCCGTCCTGCCGCAGGTTGATCGTGCCTCCCAGCGAGCGCGCATCCCACACCGTGTTGGCATTGGTGAGGTTGTGCACGTCTACCGAGACATCCAGGCTGCGCGATCCGAAGTGGGTGGTCTTGAAGAACCGCAGATCGGCCGAGGTACGCCGATCGAGGCGGAATGAACCGAGCGGCTCGACGTTCACGCCGGTATTGCCCCCCACGGTCTGCGCGGTGTTGATCGAGCGCGTGATGAGCGCGCCGCTCTGGCTGTTGAGATTGGCGGCGAAGCCGATGTTGTAGAACGGCAGGATATAGGTACCCGTCACTTTGAACTGATGCGGGCGATCGCCGATCTGGCCGGTCACCGGTCCCGTTGCGTTGATCAGGTTGTTCGGGTTGGTGCTGACGCTGAGACCCTTCTGCCGAGTCTGACTGAAGGTGTAACCCATCAGCATCTGCCACCGGTTCGACATGCGCTTCGTGCCGGTGATCTCGAGGCCGTTGTAGGTCTGGCGGAACGTCGGATCGTTCGTGTAGTGCGTTCGGTTTACTCCGCCCACGGTGCGATTGTAGAACTGGAATGTGCCATCGTCCGCCGTGCCGGCCACGCCGTCGCGCCCGTTGTCGGCGCGCGAGGTCAGGAACGTGTCGTAGGGCAGCGCGGGATTCATCGTCGCCGTCACGTCCTTCTCGACGCGGTGCGTGCCGATGACGCTGAGGCGGAGGTTCGGGAACAGCTCGTGATCGACGCCGCCGGTGAATTCGTCGGTGAACGGCCGCTTGTAGTTCGGATCGACCGAGACCGTCGACGTGTCAACGCGCGAGATCACCGCAGTGCCGGTCTGCTCGCCAAGCTGGAAGCGCCGGTCGCCGTTGATGTCGTTCCAGCTGTACTGTTCGGAATAGTTGCCGTTCGGGTTGCTGCCGTCGAGGATGCCACCGCCTGCGGCGATGACGTAGTAGTAACGGCCGGCGGCGAACTTGACGCCGGTGCGTCCGTTGCCCATCACGTCGTAGGCAAAGCTGATGCGCGGGCCCACGCTATGCCAATTGACGAGGTCATCGACCTTCGGCCACTGTCGCTGCAGGCTTGGGAAGAATGCGCTCGCGGGGCTGCCCTGTTCCGGCAAATACCCCCAGAGGTTCTCGTATCGCAGCCCGCCGGTCACCGTCAGCCGGTTCCACGAGACTGAGTCCTGCGCGTACAGGGCCAGCACGTCAAGCGCCGTCTTCGAGTAGAACGGCGTGCCGAACATCGTCACGTTCTGTGACAAGCCCGTTGCGCTGCTGTAGGTGAGATCGACATCGCCGAAACGCGACACGCGATTCTCGACCGGCATGTGTGAGTAGTCGATGCCGAACTTGAATTCGTGACGGCCGCCCAGCGCCTCGTCGAGATAGTACTGGCCGGTGCTGTTGATCTGGTAGCGATCGCGCCACCGCTCGGTCCCGGTCGTTCCGTTACGAGTACGAATGCCGGTAGCGCTGTCGCTCAGCGTTTGATCGTTGCCATTCAGGTAAGTGGGAAAGAAAATGCGGTTCAACCCGACACGGGCGTCGATGAAGAACTTCTGCGTCACCACTGAGTTCAGCAACACCTGGTAGATGTCGAACACATCGTCTTCGTTGTTCGTCGATTCGAGCACCGTGACGTTCGACGCGGTCAGGAAGCGACGCGGCTTCTTGTAGTACTGCCGCGAGTACAGTCCGGTCAGCCGGTTGCTGTCGTTCAACTGGTAGTTGGCGTTGATCAGACCCGACGTGATGTCGGTGCTGTCGAGCACCAGCGTTGAAAACGCCGCCGGCACGTTCACGTGGACGCGCCAGTCGCGGAACGACGTGAAGATGCGCAGCTTACGCGCGAGGATAGGGCCGCCGGCGCTGAAGTTCACGTCCGACGTGAAGTCGACGCTGTTGGTCTCGGGCCGGAACCCGTGGCGCAGCAGGTTGGCATCGATGTTCTGCGTCTGAGTGGCGTCTCCCAGCCAGGCCACCGTCGCGCGGCCGCGCCAGTTCTCGCCGCCGCTCTTGGTCACCATGTTCAGGAACACGCCGCCGGTGGGCACGCTGATGTCGTGCGCGCCGGTGGAGACCTGGATGTCTTCGAAGGCGTCGAAGTCGTAATAGAACCCAGCCGCGCCGATCGCCGCCGGATCACCGACGTTGATGCCGTTGAGGTAGCTCGAGTTCTGTGAGCTCGGGGTGCCGCGCGCGTTGAACACACCCTGCAATCCGCCGGCGGTGCCGCCGACATCGGGACGCGTGATCAGCAGGCTCGGGACTTTGTACTCAACCAGCGACCAGATGTCGCGGCCGCCAGGCGTGGCCTGCAGCAGCTGTTCGCTGAGGTTGACGCTGGTGTTGGCCGTCGTGGTGTCGACAACCGGCGACGTGCCAGTGACGGTGACCGTCTCGGCCACGGTTGCCACGGTGAGATTGAGATCGAGCGGCACGGTCTGACCGACCACCACCAGCACGTTCTCGCGGATCACCGTGCGGAAACCCTGCAGTTCGAGCTTCACTGAATAGATGCCCGGCTGCAGCGACGGGAAACGATTGACGCCGCCAGTGTCCGTCACGGCCGTCATCGTGCCCGCGACCAGGACGGGACTGGTGAGGGTGACCGTCACGCCCGGTACCGCGCCGCCCTGTTGGTCGGTGACGCGCACCAGGATCGAACCCGTTTGCACTTGTGCGGCGACGGGTAGCGCTGAAAGAGCCATCACGCCGATGGCCGCAAGCCACAGTCGTACTCGAATCATCGCTTTCAACCTCCAAGGGGTGCAGTTAAAGCGCCTGACGGGCACAGGCTGGGGACCAATGCCACAGGCAATGACCCTGCGCTCGGACTATATACTTAAGTCATGCGTCTTGTGTGGCTGCTTGTCTGCGCAATGCTGGTCGCCATCCCGTCGGTTGACGCGCAAACACGCCGGACCCCGAAAAAAACCCCGCCGCGCCCGACCAAGAAAGTGCCCGAACCCGACCCGGTCCGCACCGAGGCGGAATGGCGGTGTCTCACGGAACTGGGGTCGGGAGTCACCACCGGACGGCGGTTCTGCGATGTGCTGACCGGCAACGACCCCAAGCAAGGGGTGCTCATCACTCTTCCACCTCACCGCGGCCCGGTCACGTTGTCGTTCGAGCTCCACAACCGGCACACCTATTCCGCTGAACTGGTGAAGCTCAAGCAGGCCTATCGCAAGTACACGGCCACCGTTGGCGTGTTGACGATGGACAACACGCTGGTCGATCGCGCGCTGGTGCAAAGCGAGTTTCGCACGGAGAAGGATTTGTTCGACCGCATCGGCGGCGGCGCAGGCCCTGGCGGCGTAAAGGCTGTCGCGCCGATCGGCGCCGAGACGATCGTGATGGAGCTGCCCGCTGATGCCCAGGAACACGTGTCCATCCTCGGCGAGAAACTGACCGTGGTACGGCCCGAGGGTGTGGATAACTTCGGCAGCCCCGGCCGTCCGATTGCGAGCATCAGCAATGTGATGCTCGAGTTCAGGCCCGCCCCGCCGCCAAAGAAGAGCACGAAGAAAAGCCCTTAGGACCGAAAGCACTCGAGGATTGCGGCGGCCGATCGATCGATGTCGTCTTCGGTCGTCGACCAGTTCGATACCGAAATACGCATCGCCTGCCTGCCCTGCCACACTGCGCCTCCGGCCCAGCACGTCCCTTCTGCCTGGACCTTCGCGATCACGTCGCGCGTGGTGTTGTCGTTCTCGAACTGAACCAGGACCTGGTTGAGCACCACGTCATTCAGAATGCGCACGCCCTCGGCTTCGGACAATCGAGCCGCCATCCGTCGCGCCAGCGCGCAATTCTGCCGAACGGTAGCGGCAATACCCTCGCGGCCTAACGCGCGAAACAGCGCGTAGAGTGGCAGGATTCGCGATCGCCGCGACGACTCCGGCACCCAATCCATTCCCACGCGATCTTCGTCGTCGCCGCGTTGCAGGTAGGTGGCCTTCAGCCCCATCGCCGCGCGTTGCGGAGCGGCGTCGGCGACAATGGCGATCCCGGAATCGTACGGGACGTTGAGCCACTTGTGTGCGTCGGTTGCCCAGGAATCCGCTCGGGCGAGGCCGGTGACTTGCGATCGTAGCTCGGGCACCGCCGCCGCCCACAACCCGAACGCGCCATCGACATGGACCCACGCATGGCGGGCGTGCGCGGCATCGACGATGGCGTCGAAGGGATCGCTGGCGCCCGTGCTGACGTTCCCCGCCTGAGTGCACACAATGGTCGGCCCGTCACCTCCGGTTAGCGCCGACGCGAGCGCGTCGGCGCGCAGGCGGCCCTGACCATCGACCGGCACGACGTCGAGTTCCTCGCTCCCGAACCCCAGATATCGCAGCGCGCCAATCGCCGAGACATGAGCTTCGCCGCCGACAATCACGCGGACCCGTGGGGCGCGCTGCAGGCCCTGCGTTTCGACATTCCATCCGGCGCGACGCAGGACCTCGTGCCGTGCCGCCGCAAGGCACGTGAAGTTCGCCATGTGACAACCGGTGACGAAACCAACGCCGGCGTGTCGCGGCAAGTCGAGCAGCTCGACAATCCACCCGGCCACGACGTCCTCCATCACCGCGATGGCCGGCGACATCACGTACAAACACCCGTTCTGATCCCATGCGCTGGCCAACCAGTCGGCCGCTACCGTCACGGGCAGCGCGCCGCCCGTGACGAATCCAAAGTAGCGTGGTCCGGCGCTGGCGACGATGCCTGGGTCGCTCTTCTCGGCGAGGTCGTCGATTACCTCCAGCGCGTCGGCAGGCTGGTCGGGGAGTGGTCCTCCAAGCGCGTCGAGCAGCGCTGCCCTCGACGTAGTGCCGCCCACGTGCCGTTCGGCGACGGTATCGAGATATCGCTGCGCAATCTCATGTGCCCGGCTTAGCAGATCTCTATGCATCATCAGGGTTGGTGCACGGCGACGATCGGAAGGTCATGCTGGCGGGCCCATGTCTCCCACTCGGCCGCGGTGCGCATCTTGAATGTACTGCCTGGATTGCTGCCTTCGTCCAATGCAAGTAATTCATACAACCGTGCGCGGAAATGAGGTTCGAGCGCCGCGACGGCAATCAAGCCCTCGCGCGCGCTGTAGACACCGTACGCCGGGTTGCCGCCACCAAGCTGCCCGCCGGGCGAGGTGAGGCCATGACGTAGCGGCGCGGCCAGATCGCGAATCGCGTCGGCCAGACCGACGACGCGGCTCGACCCGGGCGGCTGGTGCATCAATTCGATCGCGGCCGAGAAGGCGCGCTCCGCGCCAACCATGTCGGCGATCAGCGTCCGTGGCATGGCACGGCTCAACAGCCCGTATTGCGCGAGGTAGGTGAGATCGTGCCCTGCGCGTTCAGGATCGGCTGTCTCGCCGACGATGTTCAGATGTCGAAGGGCCGGGAAGTCGCGCATGAGCGAATCGACGTCCAGGCGAAGGCGCGTCAATGCGGCCGGACGTTGGCTCGCGATGAAAATGTCGCACGACGGGAGCATCGACCGCAGCGTGGACTGACCCGCTGGTGATTTCAAATCGAGGCGCCCGACTTCGATGCCGCGGTGGAGTTCATCGTACCAGGAGCCGCAGATCGCGGCGAGCTGATCCCCCGCGGGCGGCTCGATTTTGATCGCGCGCGCGCCTCGCTGGACCAGCCGCGCGACAGCGACGGGGCCGGGCACGTTCTGCGCGATGCTGACGATACGCACGGTCCGTATGGTACTCTCTAGCGCGCCGTGACTCCCGCTCAAGCCGGCCGCGTTGCCTGGGCGATGACCACTCTCGCCATCGTCGAAACGCTGGTCTTCGGCCTTTCGGTGCTGCCCGCATTCGCGTTCTGGACGTGGTCAATCACCTGGGTCCCCGACTCCCTGCTGCTGCGGCCCGCGATCGTCGCCATGTCGCTGGTGCCGGCGTACCTCGTGTTCGCGATCTCGCTCGTGGGCTTGTCGGCGCTGTCGACCGGCGTGTGCGGCTGGCGGACCAAGCCGAACGGCGCGTGGAAGCTGCGCGATCTAGAGTGGCCGCTGCTCGATTGGGTGCGCTACATGGTGTCGACGCACGTGGTTCGCGTGCTGGTGGGAACTTTCTTCCGCGCCTCGCCGCTGTGGTCGCTCTACATGCGCTGGAACGGCGCCCGCATCGGACGTGGCGTCCACATCAACAGCCTGTCGATTTCGGATCACAACATGCTCGAGTTCGGCGACGGTGTCGTGATTGGCGAAAACGTCCATCTCTCGGGTCATACTGTTGAGGGCGGCATGGTCAAAACCGGTTACGTGCGGCTGGGCCGCTTCGTGACGGTGGGCCTCGGCAGCATGGTGGGCATCAACGTCAACGTGGGCGAGAAGACCGCCATTGGCGCGATGAGCGCGGTGCTGAAGGGCACGACGCTGGATGCCGAGTCGGTGTATGCCGGCGTGCCCGTGAAGAAAATGGATCGCGCTTCACGCGCGGCCGTCATCGAAACAGCGCTATTCGACGCGTGACCCCACTTATTTCAATCGTCGTTCCCGTCTACAACGAGGCGCGTACGGTGGCAGCGGTGATCCAACGGCTGATCGCCATCGATTTGCCCGCGCCGCGCGAAATCCTTGTCGTCAATGACGGATCCACCGACGGTACCAGGGAAGTGCTGAACGGGCTGACCGAGCGGCCGGAGCTGCGCATCATTCACGCCGAGAAAAATGGCGGGAAGGGCAGCGCGATTCGCATCGGGTTCACCCAGGCGAGCGGGACCATTGTGGCCATCCAGGATGCGGATCTCGAGTTGGATCCAGCGCAGATTGCCGATCTCGTGCGGCCGATTCTCGACGGGCGAACCCGCGTGGTCTACGGCTCCCGGTTTCTTGCCGGCCGTCCCGACGCGCCGTGGTTGTCGGTGTTTGCGAACCAGTTTCTGACTGGTGTGACCAACCTGTTGTACGGCGGCCGGCTTACCGACATGGAGACCTGCTACAAGGTGATGGTTGCCGATGTCGCACGGTCGTTGAACCTCGAGTCGAACCGGTTCGACATCGAGCCTGAGATCACGGCCAAGCTGTTGCGCGCCGGACACGCGATTGTCGAAGTGCCGATCCGTTTCGAGCCCCGTAGCCGGGCGCAAGGCAAGAAGATCGGCTGGCGCGACGGCGTTCGCGCGATTCAGGTGCTGCTGAAATACCGATTTAGTCAATGAGCAGCCCACTGCCGCCTTCGCGACCGCGCCGCTTCGGCGGGGCGGGCTCGATTGTCGCGACAGCGGCGGCGATCGGGCTCGCCGTGTTCGGCATCACCAAAGGCACGCGCGCGGTCGGCGGATCCGATTCATCGTGCTACGGCTTGATGGCGCTGGCGTTCGCCTCAGGCGACACGCAGCCGGCCAGCACACTCGCCGTTGAAGCGCCGTGGCCCGATCCGCCGCGCACGTTGGCGCCGGGCGGATTCATTCCTTCGCCAGTACGTCGCGACGCCGCGTCGCCGATCTGTGCGCCGGGGATGGCCGTGTTGATGGCGCCGCTCGCGCTACTCTTTGGGCGCGACGCCATCTTCTGGCTGGTGCCGTGTTCCGGTGCCGTGCTCGTGTGGTCCGCCTTCATCGTCGGCCGGCGGCTCGCCGGCAGCATGGCGGGAGCCACCGCGGCACTGCTCACCGCGACCAGTCCGATTGTGTTGTTCCAGGTCGTGCAGCCGATGAACGATGTGCTTACCGCGGCGCTGTGGATGGCGGCGTTGGCGATGGTGATCGACAGACCGAGGAGTCTGTCAGTTGCCGGATTGCTCGTCGGCGTTGCGATTCTCGTTCGCCCCAATCTCGCCCCTCTTGCGTTGGTCGTCGCAGCCATGCCGGTCTTTCTAAAGTGGCCGCAAGCGGTCCGCGCGATGGCCATGATGGCCGCCGCGGCAACGCCCGGCGTGATCGCGATGCTGTGGTTGAACCTGCAGTTGTACGGCAGCGCCCTCGGCAGCGGGTATGGCGACGCGGCGCAGCTGTTCAGCACGGCGAACATCACCCAGAATTTGTCGAACTTCGGACGCGCGCTGGTCGAGACGCAGTATCTGGTGCCGCTATTCGGCCTGGCTGCGCCCGCCGTGTTTGCGGACCACAAGCGACGGATGTCTTTGATTCTCTTGCTTGGCGCCGGGGTCGTGCTTCTCATCTACGTGCTGTATCAGCCATATCCGGAATGGTGGTACTTGCGGTTCCTGATTCCAGCGTTGGTGCTCATGCTGATCCTGACGAGTGCGGTCGGCGTGACGCTCGCGTCTCGCGCTCGAATGGGCGGCGTGGTGCCGCTGGTCGCGGTGCTGCTGGCTCTGCTCGGCACTCGCGCCGCGGCAGAGCGACAGGCGTTCGAACTGCAGCAGCTCGAAGCTCGCTACCGCAGCACGGCTGCCGTAGTGACCGAGAGATTGCCGCAGGCCGCGACGCTGATCACGGTGTGGCAGAGCGGTAGCGTTCGGTTCCATGGCGGCCGCGAAGCGGTGATGTGGGACGCACTTGATCCGGCGTGGCTCGATCGCGCGGTCACCTGGCTGACCGATCGAGGCCAAGCGCCGTACTTTCTGCTCGAGCGCCGTGAGGAACCCGAGTTTCGCCGCCGCTTTCGCAGCCACTCCACCTTCGGCATGCTCGACTGGCCACCCCGCATTGATCTGAACCGCCAGGTTCGCATCTACGATCCCGCGGATCGGGCCCGGTTTCTCGCCGGGGAAGCCTATTCCACCGACAACATCCGTCCCCGCTAGGCACGTCAGCCGGGTCTAGAGACGCCCCGGCCTCGGACCGAAACGCAGGGAATATGCTGCCCATCGGCGGACCGCTGTTTCAGCTGCCCGCGACCTTCGAGCAGAAGCGCCGCTTCGGCGACGGCGTCCGCGTCGATGTGGACGAGCGTGGCATCGCGGTCGAGAACAAGCTGGGCCAGCGACGCCTGCGGTGGATGGATGTGACGCGGCTCGAGGCAACGCGCCGCGGTCTCGTCACACTTGCTGATGGCGCCGGCGGGTCAGTGGTCATTCCGGCCGGCATTCCCGACCTGCGGCTGCTCCTCGACATCGTGCAGGACCGGCTCGCCGACCCGCATCAATGGCGCATCCGCCGTGCGGTGCACGGCGTCAAGTCGGGGGTGCCGTTCTACCAGCCCCGGACCACAGCCCTTGCGATTATCGGCGGCGGTGTGGTCGTCACCTCAGCGCTGGCGTGGTTCAGCCTGTTCTTCTACAGCGACGCCTTGATCGGCGTCATCTCCCTCGTGATCTACCTTGCGACGCTGCCGCACGTGATCATCGTCGGTCCGACGCGCATCGAGCTGCGCAACCGGTTGCGATCGATCCATGTGGTGCCGGCCGCGGTGCACCAGGTCGATCTGTTCGTGATCGAAGACCGCGGCGCGGTGGTTGGCTTGCGGTTGAAGAACGGCGAGCTCGTCGAGCTGCGTGGCTTCGGCGCCAGCACGCTCAATCTCTACGATCGACTGCGACAGGTCATCGGAGCGGCGGAGCTCACGCAAGCGCCACCGATCGAGAAACGCCTCGATCGCCGCCGCGCCGGCAAGTACCTCGCCGCCGCGGCAGCGCTCGTGGCCGTGCTGTTGTGGATGCCGGTGCTGTCGGGTCGCGCGTTGACCGACGGCGTGCGGTACTTTCCGCTGGCGGCGGTGGAGTTTCTGCTCGACGCGGGATCGGCCATCGAGCGGGCCGATCGTGATGGCCGCACCGCCACCTACAACGCCGCCAAGTTCGGCCGGCTCGATGTCTTGCAACTCCTCCTCGCCCGCGGCGCAGATCCGTCCCGGCGTGCGTCGAATGGACCAGGCCACACACCGCTGCACGTGGCGGCGGAATACAACCAGCTCGAAGCAGTGCGGATGCTGCTGGACGCCGGCGTGTCGCCCAACGTCCTCAACAACTGGCAGCAAACGCCGCTGATGCAGCTGGCGATGACCGGTGAGCGGTTGCCTGCCGAGTGGGACGTCGTTGCAACGCTGATTGCGGCCGGTGCCGATCTCAATCTCGCCGACAACCGCGGCTTCACGATCGCACACCAGGCCGATGAACCCGGGCTCGAGTGGCTCATCGAGGTGCTCGGGCAACGGGGCGCGAACCTGCATGCGCAGACGCACGAGGATCAACAACGGCCCTTCGACCGGGTGATGATCATGCGCGTTCACTCGATCGCGCATGCGCTCGCGGCCGCGGGCGCCGACATCAATCTACCCGCCTCGGTTGGCGAAGGGGATACGTGGTTGCACCGAGCGGTCGTGCAAGGCGACCTCGAACGTGTGAAATTGCTGCTCGAATGGCATGCACGAACGGACCTGCCCTCCCACGACGGCTTTCTGCCGCTGCAGGCGGCGGTTCGACTCGAACAAGTCGAGTCGGCACGCGCGCTGCTCGACGCCGGCGCCGACGCGAGTGCCGTGACGGCCCAGGTTGCGGCGCCGCTGCGGCTCGCGGTCAACCTCCGCCACGTCGAACTGGCGCGCATGCTGCTCGATGCCGGCGCCAGGCCTGACGCGGCTTCCGACGGATACTCGCCGCTCCAGGTCGCGGCCGACAAGGGTGACGCGGCGATGGTCGGTGTTCTGCTCGACGGCGGCGCCGACCCCAACGCCGGGTCGTCGAAGTACCCGCCGCCGATCACCGCGGCCGCGTATCGCGGCCATGCGGGCATCGTCCGAATGATGCTGGGCCGCGGCGCCTCACCAACGGTGATCTATCAGAACTGGTCGCCCCTGCGAGCTGCCCGCACTGGCGGCCACGCCGCGGTGGTCGAGCTGCTGGTCGCAGCGGGCGCGCGCTAGCTAGCCGCGCAGAAAGTAATCTGCGGCGTAGACGTAAATCGCGTAGACCGAACCTTCGCCTATCACCACGCCGACGATGAACTTGGTGAAGTTGATGCGCAGCGTTCCACAGACATAGCAGATCAGATCCGTCGGCAGGAACATCAAGAAGCTCCAGCCGATGATGATCGGCAGCTGATACTGGTTGAGGAGCCGTTTGAGCGTTTGAATTTGCCTGGGATGGTTGTTCTCGAAATACTCGTCCATGTGGAGCGCTTCGGCGAAGAAGTAGACGATCGATGACGACACCACCACGGTGACCATCGTGATCACCAACAGATAGAGTGGCGGGAAAAACGGCAATCCGACGAGCAGCAGAAACGTCGCGGGTACGAGCGTGAAGGCGCGGAATGAGCCGAGCAGCATGTAGATGATCGACCCGACGAGCAGCGACGCGGAGAACGCGCTCCGCAGTTCCTGTTGAATGAATTCCCGTTCGAAGAAATAGAGGTAGAGCGCGCCGCCGACAATCAGCAGCCACATCGCGAGCAGCGCAAAGCGGACCGCGGTGTTCTTGAGTTGCGGAACCAATTACGCCGGCTCTTCCTCGCCCAGATGAATCTGGTGCTCCAGCTTTTCGAACCCCCGGTGTGCCGCCGGCTCCGGCGCTAACAGGGACGTGACGATACCGACGACGAACGAGAGCGGGATGGTAAACAAGCCTGGATTGCGATACGGGAAATACGCGGTTTTGTTCCCGAGCAGATCAATCTGAATGGTTGGCGACAAGGCGATCAGGATCAGTGTCGCCGCGGTGCCGAAGAGAATGGACATCTGCGCGCCGCGCGTGGTGAAGGCGCGCCAGAACATCGACAGGATCAACGCCGGAAAATTGGCGCTCGCGGCAATCGCAAACGCCAGCCCGACCATGTAGGCGACGTTTTGTCCCTTGAACGCGATCCCCAGCACGATCGACAGCACCGCCAGCAGTATCGTCGCGCCGCGCGCGACCTTCAGCTGTTCGCTTTCGCTGGCGTTGCCGTGGCGAAAGACGTGAACGTAGACGTCATGCGACAGCGCCGCGGCGCCGGCGAGCGTCAGGCCAGCCACCACGGCGAGAATGGTGGCGAAGGCGACGGCGGCGATGAAGCCGAGAAACGCCTGCCCGCCGACGACCTCCGCCAGCAGGGGCGCCGCCATGTTGCCGCCGGCATCCACTTCACGAATGGCGGGCTGACCCACCAGCACCATCGCGCCGAAGCCAAGGATGAACGTCAGGAGGTAGAACCCGCCGATCGCGGCCGTCGCATAGGCGACCGACACGCGTGCGGTGCGTGCATCGGGAACGGTGTAAAAGCGCATCAGGATGTGCGGCAGTCCCGCGGTGCCGAACATCAGCGCCAGGCCGAGTGAGATGGCGTCTACCGGATCCGATACCAGCCGCCCCGGCGCCAGCACGCCCACGCCGTACTGGCGGGTGGCTTCGTCGAACAACGCGAGAGGGTTGAACGAGAACTTGATCAGCACGAGCATCGCGAGCAGGAAGGCGCCGAGCAACAACAACACGGCTTTGACGATCTGCACCCAG